>Ga0134092_1000436_pt1 | contig 41846 bp, 25 predicted proteins | sample 3_6taG_FD_94454 | JGI IMG/M metagenome (GOLD analysis project Ga0134092, IMG submission 94454) | Switchgrass degrading microbial communities from high solid loading bioreactors in New Hampshire, USA - 3_6_20_6_A3 metaG | ecosystem: Engineered > Bioreactor > Semi-continuous > Anaerobic >... | reverse complement strand
TGATTAAAAGTCAAGTGCTCTGCCAACTGAGCTAATGGCCCCTATGGCAGGGATAGCAGGACTCGAACCTACGAAATGCCAGAGTCAAAGTCTGGTGCCTTACCGACTTGGCTATATCCCTACATCAGTGGTATGTTTTTAATACATCTCAAAAAGACGTGACAATATTTTAAAGCAGAAAGTTTAAAAAGTCAAGTACTATTTGCGGAATTTTTAAGATTTCATTGTTTTTTAGGCATTCTATTACTTTTTTAATTGTATACAGGAATAAAATAGAGTACAATTAAGATGTAGGAAATAATAAATACTATAAATTCAAAATGTTTGTAATATAATTACTTTTCAAGAATTTAAGCTTTCAAATTCGAATTTTAATGAAATAATACATATTAATATATTGAACGCTCAATAATATTCTTCTCATGCGTTTAATACGGTTGAATAATAAATCTCAAATTAAAAGGTGGAATTATGGTTAAAAAAATTATATTTAGTTTTATGGTCTTATTTATTTTATTGTTACCCACTTTAAATGTTAATGCATCTTCAATTGCAAATTTAGGATTTGTAGAAACCGATGTGAATTTGCTTCCTGACGGTGACGCTATTGTTTCGTATACTATACGATATAATTTAGTACCGGGTAAAACAATGTTGGCATTTACCATGGAAGGGTTTGACCGAATTGTTCCGATATTTGACTATGACAATTGTTGGGTAATAACCGACGACAATACATCCCATAGAATTGACATAGTTAATCTTGGAGGCGGAAAATATGACATAATAAATTCCAACGAACAACGGTTGGGAGGAAAATACCTGACCTATAAATTGCGTTTTGTGGCTGATATGGCTGATGCGGGATATCTTGCTAAGACAACTTCAGAAGATGGGAAAGAACTTGTGGTTTTCAACTGGGCTCCTGTTCAATGGGATGAGGCAATGGATCATTATACTGTTTCCATAAATTATCCTTTGGAATATCCTCAGCAAACCGGGACAAGGGAAGAGGTAGAACAATTTTTACTTGGTAATGATTTTGCTACAGAAAAATGGATGAATGAAAGTTATTTGATTGATTACAGGGTGGTTTTAATAGAAGGAACACCAAGAGCGCAAGTATTGCTTCATAAGGATAATCCTGAAGCTCAATTTAAGTTTAGAATTCAGCAATATATAAGTGAAAGTGTTTTTAATCAGATTGCTGAAAGTAATGTTGGAGATGGATATAAGGAAGAGTATGATATACCTCAAAGGAATCATGGCTATGGCCAATGGAACGAAAGTTACAATCAAAATAATAAATCTTCCGGAAGAATTGCTTTATTAGTTGTATTGGGAATGCTGTTTTTAGTTACATTTGCAGCCGTCGGCAAAAAGCATAGATCCATGGTGAAAGCTCATACCACAATGGATGAAATTGAGTGGGCAAGGACCGATTGGGAACCGCCTGTTCTTGAGATAGCATCTTTTAGAAAAGATGGAACCATTGCTGAGAATTTAGATGAAATAGAAGTTGCACTTTTTCTGGGAACGCCTTATAAGACCATACTTTCCGCCATCTTATCCAAGCTTGTGGAACAAGGATATTTGGAAGAGATTTCACGAAGCCCACTTAAAGTTCGACGTCTTGACCATAACAAGTCCTTATCCGAGTTAAGTGTATACGAACGTATGATGTATGATGCTGCTGATGATGGTGAATTTAGTGGAAAGGAAATAGAAAATATTTTACAGAAACTTGTGGACAATGTACAGCAGAAGACCTGGGATTGTGATATAGAGGCTACTAAAAAGTACTATTTGGAGAAAATCTCCCGGGCTTATAATGAGGCAAACTACGATTCGGTAAATAAAGAGAAAATATATGAAGAAGATGATGTAGGTTACTGGCCTTATTGGTATTTTTACTATAGTGGTGTGAGACATAACAGGCATAGAAAAGATTTTAACAGATATGAGGAAGTGATACCGGTTAATCCTAATAATGTGACGTTTAAATCTGTTTTAGATTCAAAATCCGGCAAATTTGCATGTCATTCGGCATGCCATGATGCCTGCCACTCAGCTTGCCATGATGCGTGTCACTCAGCCTGCCATTCGGCGTGTCATTCAGCGTGCCATTCAGCGTGTCATTCGGCCTGTGTAAGTGGAGGTGCGCGGTGAGAAAACATAAATTATCTTGGGTTGATGATTTTATAAATAGAATTAAACCTTATGTTTTTATGCGCCTTAGTGATAATGTACTCATCCGAATGCCAAACGAAGCCTTTAAACTTAATTCTACAGGAGCCCGTGTTATTGCACACATTTTAGAGGGTGGTTCGGTTCAGGACATAATTAATGCAAGATCGAATTGGCCTGAAACCGAGGCGCAGCTGGAAAGATTTTTTGTTGATTTTTTACGTGTGTGGAATAACGAAGTGTGCGAAAATTATAACACAGCAGCTATACGCAGGATAGAATTTAATCTTGGTTATATAGAACTTCCTGTATTATCGGAAGTTGCACTTACCTATGCATGTAATATTAAGTGCCGCTTTTGTTATGCCGGTTGTACTTGGGATAAAACTGAGGGACAGCTGGATACGGAAGGTTTTAAAAAGGTTCTCGATATTATCCGGTATGAAGCAGAGGTGCCCAGTGTTTCATTTACGGGAGGAGAACCCACTACTTATAAGGATCTTCCCAAACTTATAAAATATGCCGCAAAGGTAAATAAAATGAGGGTAAATCTAATAACAAACGGTACACTTATAACTCCGAAAAAAGCCAAGGAACTTGCCAAGGCTGGCCTTGCGTCGGCTCAAGTGAGTATCGAATCTGCCAATGCATCAGAACATGATGCAATTACAGGTGTTCCGGGTTCCCATGCTGCTTCGGTGGCTGGATTTAAAGCACTTAAAGAGGCTGGAATAGCAGTACATCCCCACTTTACCATATGTAAAATAAACAAGAACAGCTTACTTGAGTATCCTGCTTTTTGTAAGAGCATCGGGGCAGAAAGATTTTCCTCCAATCTGGTCATACCTGCCGGACGTGGAGGAGATGATGAATTGACTGTTAGTTATACTGAAATAGGAGAAATAGTAAAGAGAATAAAGAAGGCGGCTGAAAAAGAGGGAATTAAATATATGTGGTATTCTCCCACGCCTTTATGTTTATTCAATCCCATAACAGAGGGGCTTGGTAATAAAGGATGCAGTGCCTGCGAAGGACTGCTTTCCATCGACCCGAAAGGGAATATACTTCCGTGTTCAAGTTGGCCGGAGCCTGTTGGTAACATTTTAACTGAAGGCTTTAAGACCGTATGGAATAAAAAGAGATGTGAGTGGATTCGAGGCAAGGAAGCTGCCCCGGCGGAATGTAAGCAGTGCAAAAATTTTGCTGCATGTCAGGGGGCTTGTCCTCTTTATTTTAAAGCCCATGGTTGTGAAGAACTCAATTCAAAGTGGAAATCGATGGGTTTGTCGAAAGAAAGGAGTATAATATGAGCAAAGGGATTCGCTTGCCAGGCTTTCCTCCACCGGAAAATCAACATAGTGTCAGGTTTTATTTATTTAAAAGTCTCTCTTATTCTAAAAGGATGAAGTTATATTTAGTACTTGTAGCTTTAGGATTTTTGTTTCAAATTTTATTGGTGAATATATGGCCGGGAGCTGTTTTTTTAGTTTGTGCCGCCCTGCTGAACTTGGTTCGCGGTTATGACAACCGTATAAATTTTAAGGACTTTAAGGTCGACGATAATTGGACTCCGGTTGATATGAAGCAAATTCGTCAGATTGGGGAACTTGAGAGAAAAATGGCAAATTGGGATAAAGATATGCTTGATATAAGCAATGGGGCAGGTTTTGTAGGATTTGTATTAGCCATTGCCGGGTTAATGATTGCCTATGTTTTTTTAAAGATCATTTTTGTTGATGGAGCTGTCGGCGGAATATTTATAACCGATGTAGTAATTCTTGTATTACCCCTTTGGTTTAATGGAATGAGGCAAGTGATAAAACAGGACGATTTGTACATTAAAGCGGGTATCATAAAGAGGATGGAAGAGTATTTTCAAACAATAAAGAAAGATGAAGAGTTTTTTAAACCGGCACTTTTGCTTGCTAGAGATAGCAACGGAAAAAGCATTCCAAAGGACAGCAGATTTACTATAACTTTTGATAACATACCTGAAGATTTTTACGGCCTTCAGGCCCAAATCAATATAAACTTGGTACAAAGCTCAAAGTATCCTTATTTTTATTGTGTAATAGCAGCCAAAAAAGGTTTTGGATTGAAACAACATGTAAGAAATATTCCGGAGCATAAAAAAATAATTGTAGTATATGAAGAGGATAGCGAGGCAGAGGTGCTTGTTATCAGGCAACGTACGTCACAATCGTCAGGCTACCATACAGATATAAAAGATTGTAAGAGAATACTGGAATTTGCTTTGACAACTGCAAGAAATATTCTCGCAAGTTAGGTAAACGGTTGAAACTTTATTTTATTACTTTATTACATGTGTTGATGATAAAATAAATTTATGTTAAAATAAGTTAAGATTAATAAATATAAGTATAGCAATTGCGGGCATTTATAGATTACCTTAAGGCATGGATTTTGCTTTCATATTTTACCTACATTAATTTTATTATTATTGATTTCTGCTTTAGTTGGTTTCAAATTTCTAATCAGTATTGCTGTCGACAATCCCGACAAAACAGTTTTCTGAAGGTACAGCTATATGTTTTTTAATAGGAATATCCTTACTAAGGGGAGTCAATGGAAGTAATATGAATATTTTAATAGTTGGGGGAAATGGATTCATCGGCCGATATCTGGCAGAAAGTCTTTTGGCTTTTGGACAAAATGTTTCAATTATAGATATTGCCGATAAACCAAAGAATTTAAAATTAAATAGCAAAGCAGCGTATTATAAGATAGATGCAATAAGTAGAGAATGCAGTGAAGTTTTTGAGATAGGACAATTTGATATTGTTTACTTTTTGATTGGAAATTCCGAACGGAAAAATTGGCTAGAGAGCGGAAAAGATATTTCGCCATTGCTCAATATTCTTGATTTGTGCTGTGAATATAAAGTAAAGAAGTTTATATATATTTCCACATCTTATTTATATACCTATGAAGCTATGAGTCATGAAATGCTTTACAAGACTCATCCTAGGTTTTTTCTGCATTGTGCATTTAAGAAGAGTTGTGAGACTTACTGTAACATGTATAAAGATGTATATGGTTTAAATATGCTTATCGTTCGTGTACCTCCAGTATACGGACCTGGATTGAACAGTTTTGGTGAAGGTTCAATTATATTGGATATTATAGATGCTTTTCAGCACCACACCTATCGGGAAGTATGGTCAATATTTAAAGATATAGAATTAATATATATTTCTGATGTAACCAGGATACTTACTACTACTGCATTAGCCAGTAATTTTACCGGCAACTATAAAATTAAAGGTGAGTTGTTGGATATAAGCTATATTATGAGGAAGGCAAAAGGTATATTCACTAAGAATAATATAAAAGTGAACTACAAATTTGAATCTAAAATGAAGTATCCATTAGATAAAAATGTTATAAATAGATTGGAAGACAATACATCCTTTTCAGAGGGTTTTGCCAAAACCTATGAGTGGTATAAAAATAGAAATCTTAAAAAGAGGCTATTCGCAGATAAATTATATGGTGTAAGCGGAAAGATAAAGTTTGTATGGAAGAAATATAAGGCTTGGATAGAAGCTACTATTTTCAGTTTTCTTGTCACAGAGTTTATGAAATATACCGGATTCAATTATGATATTGGTATAGTTTTAGTTATGATTATAGGTTTGACCTACGGGATAAATGCGGCTTTGTATACCGGTATATTATGTTTGTTGCTGCATTACTTACCCTTCTCGGATTCCATTTTACCGGAATTGATGAATTTAAATACATTAGAAAGGGTTTTGGCATATTTCAGTATTGCTTTGATTTCAGGCTATAAAAAGTCGGTAGAAATAAAGGAGAATAAGATAAAAAAAGTTACTCATATTGAATTGGAAGAACTTTTTAAAACCGTACAAGCAGACCTTGTAAATACCAGGAAATCTGCTTCGCTGCTTACTGAGCAGTTAAAAACTTATGAATACAGCTATTCAACTATATATAATGCCGTTAAAAAGCTTAATGAAAACAGAAACCGCATAATGCAGGTATTACCTGAGGTTATCATTGAACTTACTGGTTTTAAAGAGGTTAAACTTGAGACAAGAAACGATCTGTCAAAATATGAACCGGGTTTGGAATATGACCTGGTTAAAAACTCCTTTGAAAAAAATGAAGTTTTCTTTAATACACAGATGAAAAGCAGCATAAGGGTTATTGTTCCTGTTTTTAACAAGAAGAGCAATAAAGTGGACAGCTTGATTGTGATAAGAAATGTTCCTTTCGAGAAAATGAATGTGAATGTTGAATCACAGATGCATTTTATATACAATTTGGTAACGGATTTTTACAATATTTAAATATTAATTGAATTGTTTTTAGGGGAGATTGTAATTGAGTAATTATTTGATAGTCTTAGTTGTAGGCAATATTTTTATAAGTGCAATATATTCTATATATAATAAAATTAAAAATAAGGATTTTAATATTCTAAGGTTTTTAGTATCTATATTTATTCCTTATTTTGGAGTGTTTTTGTTTATATCTGCCGATTTTCTAATTAAAAACGGTTTTCTTATTGAAAATTCTCTTTATGAGATTGATGAAGATGGAGAGGAGTTTGATGAGGTAATATCCGATACATCTAATGTAGATTATATAAATACTTTACCAATTATAGATGTTTTAGAAATAAAAGATATTAATAAAAAAAGAAAATATGCTTTTAAATCTGTTAAAGGCGATTTTAAAAAGATATATCCCTTTTTAGAGAAAATTGTACGGGATGACGACCCTGAAGTAGTTCACTACGCTTCAACTGCTATTAGTGATTATAGACAAAAGATAAATGAAAACTATTCAGAATTACGGGAATGTTATTTGAAAGATCCAAAAAATATAAATATTTGTGAGAATTTTATAAGGGCATTCTTGGATTTGATAATCTGGGAGGAATTAAATAATTCCAATACTTTTTTAAAAAGAAAAGAACTTTCTGAGATATTCGATTTCTATTTTTCCTCGGCTCAAAACATAGAAACAGAGTTTTATGTGCAAAAGATAAAAAATGAAATTGCCATTAAAAACTTCAAAGAAGCTGAAAACACATGTAATAAGTTTGAAAAGGCATACCCGAACAGTTACAAGCCGTATTTGTCAAAATTGGAGTTTTGCTACTATAGCGGAAATATAGAGGGTTTTATAGATACTTTAAAAAAGATAAAGAACAAAGATATTGTTTTGTCTAAACAAGCGTATGAAATTGTGTCTTTTTGGAACGATCACTTAGGACGAGATATCAGAGGTGCGGTATGAATTTGTGCTTTATAGCTGAAGGAAGCTATCCTTATATGACCGGCGGGATATCAAGCTGGATGAATATTTATATGAAATGTTTTCCTGACTACAATTTAAGTCTTTATACAATAGCAGCTAAGGAATCGGACAAAGGAAAGTTTGTGTGCAAAATTCCTGAAAATATGAGAAATATTGAAGAAGTATTTTTGGATACACCCCTTAAGCAAAAGCCTAAGAGATTTACGCCTAGGATAGTAAAAAGCAGCAAGGAGCAAGAATTACTTATAAGGCATTTTTCCGGGGAAAAAGTTGATTGGGCTCAAGTATTCGATTTTGTCGATAAGTTAAAAAAGTATAGGCTGATAGACTTTTTTAATAGTGCAGATTTTTTTGAGATTGTGGATTATATATATAACAGGGATTTTTATAATGCGCCCTATAATGATTTTTTATGGTCCATCCGTACAATGTTTATATATGAATTCCATGTTTTACAAGGTCGTGTTCCTGAGGCAGATATATATCATAGTGTCTCAGCGGGATTCCCGGGAATAGTGGGAAGTAAAATAAGGTATAATTCAAAAAAGCCATTTGTACTTACTGAACACGGGATTTATGTTAGGGAAAGAGAAGAGGAGATACTCAAGTCGGATTTTATTTTAGGATATATAAAAGAATTGTGGATAAAGTACTTTCGTTCCATGTCCTTATGTGCATATAATTTTGCCGATAAAATTGTCTCACAGTTTGAAAGAAACAGGGAAGTTCAGATAGGATTTGGTGCTGATAGGGAAAAGACTGTTATTATTCCTAATGGAATGAATACCGAAGATTATAATTTTCCTGAGCAGGACAGAATTTATGGCGATGATTTTGTGGTGGGCACAATTGCCAGGATTGTACCCATTAAAGATATCATTACATTAGTAAGAGCCTTTGAAAGAGCTCAGCAGTTATATGATAATAAAATTAAATTGGTTATAGTGGGCCCAAATGATGAAGACCCGCAGTACAGCAGATATGTTTTGGATTACGTTGAAAAGCGGAATATCCGGAATATAACTTTTACCGGAAAAGTGGATTATGAAACATACTTAAAATCTTTATATTCCTTTGATGTGTTTATACTAACCAGTATAAGTGAAGGTCAGCCTTTATCTCTGCTTGAAGCGATGGCTTCCGGAAAACCGGCTATAGTGACCGATGTGGGCAGTTGTTCCGAAATTGTACTTGGTACTTTTGACAATATCGGCGAAGCAGGTATAGTTGCCAGAGTTATGGATTCGGACGCTTTAGGAGAAGCGATAGTAAAATTGGCAAAAAATAAGGATTTGAGAATAAAAATGGGGCAGGCGGCAAGAAAAAGAGTTCAACAGTATTACACCATAGATTATATGGGAAGTTCATATAGAAAAATATATGAGGATTTGAAAAGGTGAGCGAGAATGGCAGGTATAGGATTTCAACTGAAAAGAATGATAGAAAAGGATTCGGGCTTTATTCATACAATAAGGTCTTATGGAATAGCTGTTATTTCATTAAATGGCCCCATGCTGTTATGCTTATTTGCAGTTACTATTGCAGGGCTATTGCTAAGAAAGGACACTTACTCGACCATTCCGAGGGATCATATATTAGTTACCGTTACATATACTTTTGTACTTTCGTCAATAACCACCGGAACCTATTCACTTATTTTGACACGATATATTTCAGATTGCATTTATCAAAAGGAATACAAGAAAGTTATGGCTTCATTCTATGGAGGAATGCTTCCTGCAACTATTTTCAACTTTTTAATTTCATGCGTACTGATCGTGTTTGCTAAGCTCCAAGTTAAATATGCTTTATGCTTTTTAATTCTGCTTACCGTAGTAAGCATTATATGGCTGGAAATGATATATTTATCTGCTGTTAATGATCACACAGGAATAATAGCAGGATTTACGGCAGGAAATATTGTAATAGTTATAATGCTATTGTTCCTGGGATTTATTTCTATAAAGTTTGAGATTCTTTACATATTCTTTTGCTTTATTACAGGCTTTTTTATAACAGCTCTGTTGCTTTTGGTACAAATAAGAAATGTTTTCGGGGCAGAAGACAAGAGCTATTTTGAATGGCTTACATATATAAAAAAATTTCCTGATTTATGGTTAACGGGACTTTTTTATACCGTCGGATTATATTTTCCGTGCTTATATTATAGATTTACTAGTGAAAACTATATTGTTAACGGGTTTTTTACAGTACAAAAAGACTTCGATTTTCCTTTTTTTATTGCAGTTCTTAGTATTATTCCGGGATTGATCTTTTTTGTAGTCAAATTTGAAACAGAATTACATATAAAGTGTAATGAGTTTTTTGATGCAATTCTAAACTATGGAACTTATAATGAGATAAAATTCTTTATGAGGAGACTAAAAAACACTATATCACTTTTTTTCTATAAGTTATGCATTGTGCAGATGGCTGTTATGAGTCTGCTGATATTCTTATCCTTTAAGGTGGGAAAAGGACCTTTTGCTGATTTTAAAACGTATTTTGTACTTTGGATGTGTGTGCTGGCTATGGGGTTTACTATAATAATGTACGTGGTAAAAATAGTACTGCTTTACTTTGATGAAAGGCAATTTGCATATTTCATATCGGCCTTTTATATGGTGTCAGTAATATTTATGACTTTAGTTTTTAGTGGGGATGGTTTACAAGGGCTAGGTTTTATGATTGCAAGTGCTGCATCTGCAATTCTTGCATATGTGTTGTTGCTGTTGTTTTTAAAGGATATGAAAAATCAAGTGTTCATGATAAAATAATTAGCCTAAAAAATATTCTTAAGGCTAATATTTACATGTAAATAAAGATGAAACCCAAAGAGAATTTAATCTGGAAATATGTCACATTTATTATAATATAAAAAATTAATTACCGGCCAAAAGCATAAGAAAACAGAACCAGCTATTTGGCTGCTTCTGTTTTGCATAGTTGAATAATTAATAAATAGATTTAGTGATATTCTATTAAAATACATTGTAAGCTTTATCATTTAAAATATCGATTTTAGGACTCCAATTCGTATCTGCTTTAATCTTGCTGTTATCACCATAGATATCCATTATTTCATCCTTCTTTATAAGCTTTTCGTCCACTATTGGGAATAGATTTTTGTTTGACATTCTGACAAAAGTAAAGAAAATATCTTTTATAGGTATTGATTTACCGCTGCATACATTATATATTTCACCGCTTTTACCTTTTTTTAATACTTCCCAGTAAGCTTCGATCACATCTTCTATGTGCAAAAAATCTCTTCTTGGGAATAGATTGCCTACTGTAATATAATCGCCATCTCTGGCTTTTTGAATTTTGTCTATAAAATTCCCAATTGATAGATTTTTTGAGATACCTTTTCCGATGATGTTGAAAGTTCTTAATACATTAGTTTTTATACCATAGTTATTATAATAATATCTTGCTATATGAGTTTGAAAAAGTTTTGACAGCCCATAATAATTTACAGGATTATTACAGCTATCCTCTTTTATGGGCATATCCTTAACAATTCCATACTCTGCTGCAGAACCGATCAAAAGAACTTTTTTAACATCCAGATTGTTTTCCAGTAATATATCAAAGATATTTTTTGATATATTGACATTTACATTGAGGTAATCATTATAGGATGCACCGGAAAATGTACCTATAAAATTTATTATATAATCGGGTTTCAAATTTAAAATAACATTGCTGAGTTCACTTTTATCCAAAGGGTTTAGCTTTATGTAGTCGCTGACTGAAAAATTGTTATTATGGTTATCGGAAATATCGGTGCCAATAAACTTATACTCTTTGTCAAGTTCTTTTTGTTTGATAAACTTTTGAAAATAGAATCCTGTAAAGCTGTTTGAGCCAAGGAAAAGTATTTTATCCATTTCGTAAAAATTCGCTCCTCTTTTCCTTGAATATATTTACTGCTCTTTCATAATCATCGAATTTTCCGATATCCAGCCAATCATAGTCAGCACGGTAACACCCTATTCTCTTGTTTTCTTCTTTGAGCTTGAGTATTAAATCGGGAATATCCATTTTTTCGTTTTTAGGTATATATTTTACGATACTTCTGTTGAATACATATATCCCCATACTGACATCAAATTTGTAGGTAGGCTTTTCTATATAGTCAACAAAATTGTTTTCTGAAGATTCAACTACCCCCAAACTTATATTCACTTCTTTTCTATATGTAGATATAGTTGCGTCAAAGCCGTTCTGTTTGTGAAAATCTATCAGATCACCGAAATCTATTGTTGTCAGTAGATCTGCATTCATAACTAGAAACGTTTCTTCCAAATTTTCGATAATGGATAGGGGGCCAGCCGTACCAAGAGCTTTATCTTCAATGACATAGCTTATGTTGAGACCTAGCTTTTCTTCTCGTTGAAGAAATGCCATCATTAAATCTGCCAAATGATTTAGTGAAACGATAATATTATTAATTCCGAAATATTTTAACTGTCGCATTATTACTTCTAAAATAGGCATGTCGTCTATAGGCATTAAAGGTTTTGGAATGCAGGTGGTAAAAGGCCTTAGTCTTGTTCCTTGACCACCAGCCAGAATTACAGCTTGCATGTGTACTCCCCCTTATAAATTAACCATAATTAAACATTATATATATCTGTTTTATATTTATCTAAATTATCTTTAAACCATGATATTGTCTCTTTAAGTCCTGTTCTCAAATTGTACTTGGGCTGCCAATTAGTAAGATTCATTATTTTTTTGTTTGAGCCTAACAATCTATCAACTTCACTTTTTTCAGGTCGCAGTCTTATTTCATCACTGATTATTTTAGCGTCTTTATTTATTTGTAGCCTAAGCTCTTCAAAAAGATCTCCAATAGAAATTTCAACACCACTAGCTATATTTATCTCTTCACCAATAGTCTTATCAGACTTGGCTATTTCAATAAAACCATTAACGGTATCCTTTACAAAATTGAAATCTCTTGTTGGACTCAAATTTCCCAGCTTAATTTCGGTTTTTCCTGCCAATAGCTGAGAAATTATTGTAGGAATAACTGCTCTAGCAGACTGTCTCGGTCCGTAAGTATTAAACGGACGAACTATAGTCACCGGAAGGTCATAACTTCTGTAAAAAGATTCCGCAATTCTATCGGCACCTATTTTGGATGCAGAATAGGGTGATTGGCCCTGGAATGGATGCGACTCATCAATAGGAACATACTTTGCAGTACCGTAAACTTCTGAAGTTGAAGTTACAAATACTCTTTCAATTGCATAATCCTTTGATGCTTGCAAGATATTTAGAGTGCCTTTAATGTTGGTGTCAACATAGCTTTCCGGTGCATAATAGCTGTATGGAATAGCAATGAGCGCAGCAAGATGAAAAACACATTGAACGTCTTTTACAGCTTCCCTTACACAATTCGCATCGCGGATGTCTCCTTGAAAAATTTTTATCTTTTCCAATTTTTCTTTTGGGAAGGTATCAATCCATCCCCAGTTATTAAATGAATTGTAATACACAAAAGCTGTAACATCTGAGCCTTCTTCTAAAAGAGCTTCAACGAGATGGCTTCCTATAAATCCGTCTGCACCAGTTACCAGTACTTTTTTACCTTTCAGTTCCATTTTACTCCTCCTAAAAAATCATAAAAATTGATTATATGTAAAGATAAATATTTGAATCTATATTATTTTTATATTAATAATTTGCCATACTAGTAAGTCGATGAAATATGCATTATAGAAAAGGTAATATTTTATGGGATGGAGGATAAAAACTTTGATAATTTCTATCTATATATGCTGTGTATTTATGTCAACAAAGAAGGTGTTTTAACTTTTATCCCACATTCTTATAGCCAAAAGTCCATTACTGAAGATGTAATTTAAGAATAAATAAAGCAATTCTGTGCTTTTTGAAGCAATATTTACACAATATAATAATATAAGTATGTGGGGTTTCTTTCTATAGGACGAGTAGCTTAAAAGATGCATGCCTTAATAATCAAAATATTCAAATATACCACCCCTAAATAAAAAACAAAAACTCAAAAAATTAATGTAAATATTAATATCTATTTATAATATTGAATGCACGAAAAAATTATATAAGAATGCGCATTCAATTAATTAATGAAAACGATTATATAAGAAATAAATTTATAGTATAAAACAAAAGCGAAATATTAAAAAATGTTAATTATATATCCTAAAATATTACATTATAAATTGTATCTCTTTTTTCAAATTATGTCAATACTACTAAAATAATATTTTTTATTCTTACAGATTGTTTTGTATAAAAGAAAATGGGGTTAATTACAAATATATAAAATAATAAGAGATATTTATGCGGTCTTTAAAATTGAAGTGATGCTTTTGGAACAAAGATGAATATGTTTTATACGATGATAATAATATGGGGCTTTTATATTGAATGAAAAAAAGATATAATATTTGTATAAATAAAGTGTAAATTATAGATAAATATAGATGATATGTATAGGGGAGATGGTATTATGTCAAAAAATTTATTCCCACTAGTGTTTTTATGTTTTATGTATATTTTTATAACTTGCTTCAATATAAATATAGCTTTTGCACAAGTTACTAACTATTATGTTTCACCTAATGGCAGCGATAGCAATCCCGGTACTTTGGAAAAACCCTTTAAAACAATTAAAAAGGCATGTGAGATGGTTACGCCGGGAGGTACAATTTATTTACGGGAAGGCATATACAATGAGAATATTACCATTAAATCTTCCGGTTCGGAGCATAAGGGTTATATTACGATAACAAACTATCCGGGAGAAAATCCTATTCTAGATGGCAGTAGATTAACAGTTCCTAATGCATATACCGGAATGATCTTCATGGAGAATAAATCTTATATCAGAATTTCAGGATTAGAGATTAGAAATTATAAATCAAATTATGTTGATCCTGTTCCTGTGGGAATCCACATACGAGGAAGTTCAAACAATATTGAAATTAAAAATAATAAAATACATAATATAGAAACAATTTCAAATGTCAATAGAGTTGGCAACGCTCACGGTATTGCAGTCTATGGGACATCTTCCATTCCTGCAAAAAAAATTATAATAGAGGGTAATGAGATATATAACTGTAAGTTGGGATCAAGTGAGGCTTTAGCTATTAATGGTAATGTGGAAGAATTTCAGATAATAAATAATTATGTTCATAATAATGATAATATAGGTATAGCAGTAATTGGATGGGAGAATACTTCCGATACTGACGACCAGGCCAGAAACGGAGTTATTTCCGGAAATACGGTTAGTTTTATATCTTCTTATGGAAATCCTGCCTATGGAAATGAATACTGTGCTGGTGGAATATATAGTGACGGAGCACGAGATGTAATAATTGAAAGAAACCGGGTGTATAATTGTGATATAGGTATAGAGGTGGCAAGTGAGCATAAAGGTAGATCAACCAGCAATATAAGCGTATTAAACAATATTATTTATAATAATAATCTCACAGGGATAGCCTTTGGCGGATATGACAAAAATAGAGGCAGCACAATAAATTGCAAATTTATAAACAATACTCTTTACAACAATGACACTAAAAAGACCGGTTGCGGAGAAGTTTTAATGCAGTTCAGTACTAGCGGAAACATATTCTGTAACAACATATTATATAGTGGCAGTCAAAGTTTGTTTATTTCCAATGAGTATAAGGAGAACAGCGGGAATATCTTTGATTATAATATTTATTATTCTATTAATGGAGCATCAAATTCTAAATGGCTATGGAAGAATGAATATATACAAGGTTTCGACAAATATAAAAGTATTACAGGCAATGACAAAAATTCGAAATTTGCGGATCCGCAGTTTATAGACTTATCTTCCGATTTTCCCGATTTTCATGTTAAAGAAGGCTCCTTGGCTGTTAATGCAGGTGACCCTGCAAACTGTGCAGAGTATGACTTTGACGGTAATAAGAGAAATCGCTATCAAGGCGTTGACTGCGGTGCCTATGAATTCGGTACGGGACTTACGGAGAATAAAACATATACTTTAGCCGGTTATATATGTTGTAATATAGAAACTCAATATCCGGAGATAAAAAAGGGTATTAAAGTCGAAATTGTTCAGACTGGAGACTATGCTTATACTGACAGTGATGGCTATTTTAAACTTACAAATATACCATATAGCGATAAGGGATACTCTATAAAAATAAGTAAACCAACATTTTTGACAAGATATATAAACGACGTAAGAATAGATAAGGATATATTGATTGGTTCAAAAACAGCGCCCATAATTTTATGGGCAGGTGACATCAATATGGACGGTGCTTTGACAATAGAAGATATTGAATTGGTTGCTGAGGTACTTAATGCTGTTTCAAAGGATCCGGATTATAATCCTATTATGGACTTAAACTTTGATTCGATAATTAATCTTGAAGATATAATGATAATAGCAAAGAATTATGGTAAAAAGATATCCGATTACCCTAGATTATTAAATTAAGAAACAAGGTAAAAAGATTATGGGGTTTGTGTAAAAAATAAGCAATACTTAATATTTTTGTTTAGAAATATATTGACACAAGATTACAAATAAACTAAAATAATTATAGAATATTGGTATAAGATATAAATGTTTATATCTAAATGTTTTTATGGAGTTGTTTGATTATCTGTTTTATTAGCTAAATACTTAAATATTTTTTAATGTATAAATAAATTTTTATAGATAGATAAAGGATTATACGTTTATTTCGAAGATTTTTTAGGGGGGTAAACTAAATGAAAATTCTAAGTGCCGAGGCCTATAATTCGAGGCCGTTATATTGTCGACAAATTCTAAATCATCTGATACTGGATGTTAATTTACGACCTTTCTAGAGATAACGTAATGCTTATTAGTTTCAAATCTAAATTTTTACCGGTTTTTTCATACTAATAAAACGTCTTATTGTATTTAGAGAATGTATTTGGAGCGTTTTACATCTTTAGTATTGTTCCTGGGTAGCAGTAGTTTCTATAATGTAAGCAATCTTTGATTATATAGTTAGATAAATTTCTTTTGCATCTTGTGAAGCAAAATAGAGAATAAAATTTTTAAATAGCAAAGGAAAGCTAGAAGATTTTTGATTTCCTAATTAGGTATCCGGAAATTGTCTGCATAGAGAGTATTATATGCAGCTAAATAAATGATTTTGGGAATTTGAAGATTAGAAAACCTTATATTTTCCTTAGAATATTTACTGTATGAATTTTGCGAATTTTACAGAAAAAACAATATGAGACTATTATGGAATTTTAATATTTCTATTTAAAGACATGGGATTTGAAAAAAGTTTTTAATCTAATTGAACTTGGATTTTTATAGAATATATACTTTTTTGTTGAATGCGAAGAGATTATGTAAACTTCTGCACACATGCTATATAATTATAATTTTACATAAATACAAAACTTGATATTTAAATTTAAACAAAGCATATCTGTGCTAAAAAATTTCAGAAAAATTAAATTGTAATAATTAGGGGAGGTTATTATGAAATTAAAAAAAACTGTGATTTCTCTGTCTATAGTGTTTTGCATGCTATTTACACAATTTTCTGTATACGCTGCAAACACTAATAGTACTGCAACGAGAAATGAAAAGGTAAGAATTACAAAAGAAATGAGAGAAAAGTTCCAAGATTCAGCTAAAAAACTAAAAGAGCTAGAAAAAAAGGCAATAAAAGAACAGGAACTTGAAAAAGAAAAGGAAAGGAAGGTTAAGGAAGAGGCAGATAAAAACATAGCTTCTATTATAGAAGGTAAAACTGCTGAACTAGAGAATTTATCGGTTAGGGGAAATCTTCCTGAAATAAAAGAATTAATGCCATCAAATGCTTCACTTGAGTCCAAGAAGGCAGAGAAAAATTTAAAAGAAGAAAAAGACAAAGCCGGAAATAAAATAGGAAAGCAAGAAAAGAGATCAAATTTAAATAGTAGTATATCTACACTATTAAGTAGTGATCCCAAACTAAGCTTTTCAAATTTATTCATGCCAATCATTTCAAAGCTGGCAGTTACCCCTGAATTAAAAATAGAAACGTATAGTGGCAATCCAACCAATAATATAAATAGTATAATGCCTAGATTTAAGATAACAAATACGGGCAAAGTTCCAATTGATCTTAACTCTGTGAAGTTGAGATATTACTATACTATTGACGGAGAAAAAGAGCAAAACTTTTGGTGCGATCACGCCGCAGTATTAACCCCTACTTATTCTCCGCTAACTGGGGTGACAGGTAAATTTTATAAATTGTCCCCAGCTAGTCAGGATGCAAACTATTATTTAGAAATAAGTTTTACTCACGGTATTCTTGAGCCCAATTCTACAGCAGAAGTTCATGGAAGATTTGCAAAAAAAGACTGGTCAAACTATGATCAATTAAATGATTATTCATTTAATTCAAGTAGAAATTATATTGATTTTGATAGAGTAACAGCATACATAAACGGGAATTTAATAAGCGGCATAGAACCTAAAATTGATCCGACGGCAACACCAACGAAAACGGCTACACCGACAAAAACAGTAACACCAATTAATACTGATAAACCGAATAAAACGCCAAAGCCAGAAAAAACACAAAAACCGGAAAAAACACATAAACCAGAGCCAACACCAACTGAAATGTCTACTACTACAGCTATACCAATAGAAACGCCAACACCGACTCCAACACCAACAGAAGAACCAACCGAAACAACGATACCAACTCCAACGCCAACAGAAGAAGCGATAGAAATACCAACCCCGACCCCGACGCCAACAGAAGAACCAACTGAAACAACGATACCAACTCCAACGCTAACAGAAGAACCGATAGAAACGCCAACACCAACACCAACGCCAACAGAGGAGCCGATAGAAACGCCAACACCAACTCCAACACCAACAGAGGAACCAATAGAAACGCCAACCCCGACACCAACGCCAACAGAGGAGCCGATAGAAACGCCAACACCAACTCCAACACCAACAGAGGAACCAATAGAAACGCCAACACCAACTCCAACACCAACAGAGGAACCAATAGAAACGCCAACCCCGAGCCCAACGCCAACAGAGGAATCGATAGAAACACCAACACCGACCCCAACACCAACAGAGGAGCCAAATGAAACGCCAACACCGAGCTCAACGCCAACAGAGGAATCGATAGAAACACCAACACCGACCCCAACACCAACAGAAGAACCAAGTGAAATACCAACGCCAGCTATAACTCCTAAACCTTCAAGCAGCAACCTTATCTTATTTGAAGGAATAACTATTTCAGAAGGAGATTCTACTATAGAGTGGGATTTATCATACAATGCAGACTTAATGGTGGACACAACTAATTATATTTCCGGTAAGGAGTCTTTGAAAGTTTCATCCCAAGGGATAGCTGGAGTAGATTATTTTACAATTGAGCAACATTCATTTAATCGAAATCTTTCGGACCTTGAAAACTTTGAAATTAATATATTTGTACCTGATGTTGCAAAAATCAATACACTAGGAATTGTATTATATTGCGATGAAATAAATTACTCATCCTATTTTGCGACTTTTATTGGTAGCTATCAACTTAGAAACGGATGGAATAAAATTAGAGTGGCAAGAGATGATTTCTTTGCATCTGATTTAAATGCAAGCTGGAGTAATATTAGGAGCATGAGAATTACTGTATCAACAAGGAGCAGTGATGTATACGTTAATATAGACAGAATTGCATATAATGTTAAAGGTTTGCCAAAGCTAATATTTAATTTTGATGATGGATATTATTCAATAAAATCAAATGCATTTCCAATACTTAATGAGAAGGGATTTAAAGCAAATGTGATGCCTATAAAAAATATTGCTGAGACTGGCAATATAGCTTTCCTTGATAAGTATGACCTGCATGAATTGTATATTGCAGGATGGGATATAGGAAATCATACTGAATCCCATCCATTGAGTACAGCAGGATATACTACCGAATCGAAGAAAAGTGAGTATCTAAATGCTCAAAATTGGCTAATTGATAACGGTTGGACAAGAGGAGCTTACAATGTTTACTACCCTTCAGGTTTCTATGACGATGAGATTAAAGAAATAGTTAAATCAATAGGTGCAAAAACTGCTGTATATACCGATTACGGAATCCAGGCAGTTCCTGTTGAGGATATATACAACTTGAAAATTATAGCTATAGGCGAAGAAGTATCTATTGATTGGGTTAAGAGTGAGATTGACAGAGCTATTGCAACCGGTTCAACAATAATTCTTAATATATATAAGGTTGAAGACAATCCTGTTTTGGGATTCGAGTTGTCGACACAGTATTTTAGGGAACTTGTTGAATATATCTACAGTAAGAGCAGTGAGGATTTAATCGATGTCGTTACATTAAGCGAATGGTATAATGAATATATGGGAGTAGTAGATGAACCTATAGTGGTTCCTACACCTATACCTACAATTGTACCAACTCCGGAGCCGACAATGATAGAGTCTTATGTACCGACAACCGGAACTTCATTGCAAACTTCAGAAGGTATAATTATAGAGGAATTTGATGTTATAGATTCTTCTTTCAATGTGAGAAGAGCAAATGCTCAAATAAGTGATCATAAAGTATCTGGAAGCGGGTCTGTAAAGTTGACATCACTAGTTCCGGAGGGTGGACTAAACTTTGCATTGGAAAAACAGTATATTAAGGGCATTAATTTGTCATCCTTAAAAAACATAGAATTTAACCTATATGTTCCCGATGTTTCGGAGATTTCTTCGATAAGCATTGGTATGTATACCGATAACGTGTATTATGGCAGCTATTTCGTAAATTATATTGGGAAATATGAGTTATACAGTGGTTGGAATAAAATTGTAAGAAGAAGCAGTGATTTTATTTCAGTAGGAGATTCGGATTGGAGTAATATCAAGAGTATAATAATAACTGTTTATGCAGAAAAGGGATTCAGGCCATCTATATATCTTGATAAAATTGCATATAATATTGCGGGAAAATCAAAACTTCTATTCACCTTTGATGATGCTTGGCATGATGTATTAACTGAAGCGAAGCCGATAATGGACGCGAAAGGCTTTAAAGGAACTATATGGGCGACCTATATACTTTCAACAAGTGGTGAACATGAATACTTGAATCCGGAAGAGTTAGACTATATGTACAGTGAGGGGTGGGACATTGGTAATCACACCAAGAGCCATTTTGACGATATTACTGTTTTGACATACGAAGAAAAGAAAGAAGAGTATCTGTTCTGTCAAAACTGGCTTTTGGAAAACGGATGGACAAGAGCAGCCCATCATGTATGCTACCCTCAGGGAAGTTTTGATGAAGAACTTATTAGAGTACTGCAAGAAATAGGAGTTAAATCCGCAAGGACAACTCTTACAGGAATACAACCAGTGCCCGTTGAAAATATATATAAACTTAAATGTATACCTGTAGGTAAAGATTTATCTATCGATTGGATAAAGAATGAAATAGACAGAGCTGTTGAGACAGGTTCATCAATAATGTTTATGCTCCATCAGGTAGAGAAAGACCCGATAGAAGTTTATGCAATTTCTACAGAATCCTTTGCAGAAATTGTAGATTACGTTGACAATTATGTTAAGCAAGGTAAGCTTGAAGTTCAAACAATTAGTGAATGGTATGAGTCATATATTAATTAGTAGATATAAATATTAGTGAAGTATAAAAATAAATAGATTTAATGGTTATAGGGAAGGCAAGTTTATATTTGCGTTCCCTTTGTTTTTTATTGTTTTATAAAAGGGTTGAATCAATATTTAATGGGAAGTAGAGAAATATATAACTTATAAAAAGAGAGTATAAAGCACTTTTAGAGAAGAATTCAGCATAGTACAATGAAAACAGCTTTTTTAAAGCAAAAATTTATTATAATGAAGTTTATGTTGCGTTTGATTTTATGAAGTTTTTTGCATCACTAATAGAGTTTAGGGACTTCTTACTAACAGGAGAAGCTTCGCCGTAGCAGAGGTTTGCTTCTAATAGTTTTTGAGCCATTAATGATAGAGATTCATTTTTTCGTATATTTTCGTTAATCAAATGTTTATATTCCGTTATATCATTAAATATTATAACCTTGCCGATGAAAGTACCTTTTTCATGTATGGGAATGACATTGACTTGAAAAATTATGGTTCTGTCTAAATTTGGCCACTTAAACTCAAACTCCTCTGTTAACGGTTCTTTTTCTGCTGAAATTATACGATCAAAAGTTATGAGATTTTTCTGGTCAATATAAACCTTTTTTCTGAAATACTCTTTAAAGGTAATGATATTATTTTGAACTGAGGGATTATATTTGGGTAAAAATGTTTGGAACGCTTTGTTTGTATAGTTAATTTCATTATTGGAGTCTAAGGCTATAATTATTTGTGGAATTGCATCAAGAATATCTGTAATTGCAACGGGCAAAAGGTTTAGAAAACGGTACTTGAAAACAGCTACAAAAAATATAAACGATGAAAAAACAAAACCAAGTGGAGTAAAATCAGTACCTGGTCTAATAATTCTCGATATATATAATAAATTTAAAATTGTAGGCAATAAAATGGATATAGCTAAAAGTACGTATTGAATCCTTTGCTTTTTAATGCATTTAAAACTTGTAACTAATAATATGACTATTGAAGTGATTAGATAGGAATATGAAACTATAGTATGTAGCCAGAAAAGAACACCATAGGTTCTTGAATGCATAGAATAATGTGAAAAAAACAGGTAGTGATATCTATTGGTCAATACTGAGAGATTAAAAAGTAAAGGAAGTAAAAGTATCAAGGAACAAGTTTTTCTTAAGTTTTTTATTCTGTTTGTATACAATAGAGTAAATATAAACCACGAAGCGGCTATATAAGTGACTGCAGAATATTTTATCATTGTTGCAACCCATTTTTGGGATTCGGTTGTACTGGCATTTTCGAGTATCTGGCCTAAAGTCCATATGGTCATAATTACATGACAAAAGATGAATGAATATATGGTTGTATTTTTTTTGCCTCGTATAAAAGAAAACAATATCATTGACATCGAAAATACAACTGATATCGATGGTAATATAAAATATAGCAAATTATATCCCATGATTTTCTCCCCACAAGATGATAAAATCTCAAATTTAGTTTTAATACAATTATTTTATGGTAAAATTTTGATTTTGTAAATATCTGTAGCAATATTTGTTAAGAAAGTTTAAAGAAAATACAAATGTATATATTATTGTCATCCATCAATTAAAAATATATATAAAAATATAGCCTTGTGAATTTAGTAAGCTATGCAGTCAGTATTATTTTTTTATTTATATGACTGTTATTTTTGATTAAAAATATGGCCTATATTCCAATAATTTGGTAAAATAAGTAATAACCATGTATATAAAAAACGGATATAGTTAATGCCGATTTAAAAATTTAAATAGTTTTGTAGTATATAGATAAAATAATAAATTTTTTATCGTAGATGTCTAGGATTATTGTAAAATACAATTAAAGGTTAGATGTCGGTAAAATATTTTGAAATAGTAATATTTTATATGTTTTTATTAATTCATTTATGATTTGATGTAAAAATTTAACTTTTATTTATCCTTATTTTAGTGTATGATATGTATATTGTAAATCAGTCTAAATAAAAGTAGGCGTTAATAACGCTGTTTCAATATGAAAATGATATAATTGTAAAGGATAGTTTATTACTACAAAACGGTTTTATAAAATAGTTAAAAGATAATACTGAGCACGGTTTGTTCTTAATACTGTACAATAAAAGTACAGATTTCTAAATCCAATAGGAATTTATTAAAAATAGATTTAAAAGATTCATATACTGAGGTATTGAAAAGGAAATTCATCTTTCTCATTTTAGGAGGGGTTCGGATTAAATGTTCTATTGTTCAAAACTGCCTACCCATAGGTCTTAGAATACAAAGCATTTGTCAAAGGAAGTCGTAGAATTTTTGGGTAAACAAAAAAGTTATGTGCGAAGCGAATTTTCTTAATTTATCTTTATGATTAATTTTCAATTTATTAACATTAAGTTGAGTAGAGAAGAGAAGGATACTTGCTATGAGAAATGAGAATATTAAGTTAAATAGGAGTAATTTTAAAGAGTTAAAAAAAGAATCTACCGTTTTTTTTGATTTTATAGATTTGGTAAAAGACAGAGTAACCCCAGCTTTTATTATCCTTGCTTTTATATATTTGACTATTGAAGTTATTCAGGCACTCGGAATTCTTGCTATAACTGCCAGAGCTTTTATCGGAATTATTGAAATAGGATTGTCAATTTTCTTATGTTATAGATATGGGTATTTGGGAGTTTTGCTATGTGTACCTGCGAATGCTATTGCTTTTATAAAAATGTTTATTATGGCAAGAATGATGTCAAAAGAAATAGTCAGCAATTCACAGCAGTTATCAAAATGTATAGCAATAGTGAAACAGCAGTTGATTGAGTATTCGAACCTAGCTGATGTTAATTTGATTTTTGATATCAACCATTTTAATAGATATCTTGATAACCTTCTTGAAATTACGGATAAAACTACAGGTTTACTTTATTGTCTATCGGCTACAAGAATTGCGGTTATTGTTGCCAGTATCATGGTAGCTTATATTTTCGAGCAGGCAAGGAAGAATATAAAAAGGTTGGAAGTTCTTGCTAATATTGATGCGGTAACTGGTTTATACAATCACAGGTACTTCCAGACAAGGCTCGAAGAAGAAATAAAAAGAAGTGATGAAACAAACAGCACTTTAGGAATGTTAATGATTGATTTAGATAACTTTAAAAAGTATAACGACATTTATGGACACAAGATAGGGGATCAGTTATTATCAAAGGTTTCAAATATATTTCTTTCTAAGACAAGTGAACAAGATATTGTATGTAGGTATGGGGGAGATGAGTTTGCCATTCTTTTGCCGGGGGCAAATTCGGAGAGAATAACATCTGTGATTGAGCAAATAAGAAAAGATTTTAATAAAATGCTGGATATGGATGAAGCTTTTAGTTTGCCGGATAAGGTTACTATGTCGGCAGGTTATTCAATATATCCTGAGTTTGCCAAGACTAAGGATGAATTAATTGTACAAGCCGATAGCGCACTCTACAGGGCAAAAAACATGGGAAGAAATAATGTTCAGCTTTATAGGGATGTGTTTGAAGATATAAAATATTTCTTTGACAATGACGAAAAGTTGTTTGCCGGATTAAGGGCTATTCTTGGAACAGTATCGGCAAAGGACAAATATACATTAGGGCACTCAGAACGTGTTATGGATTATGCAGTAATGATTGCGAGAGCTATGGGACTAAATGATGAGAGAACAAGGCTAATTAAAATAGCAGCTTTATTACATGATATAGGAAAAGTTGAGATTCCTGAATCGGTGCTGAATAAGATTGGTCCATTAACTGATGACGATAAGTATTTACTTAAAAAGCATCCCGACTATAGTGTTGCCATACTTGAACCTTTGGCTGGCGGTATTGATAATCTGATAGATTCAATAAAATACCATCATGAGAGATATGATGGGGAAGGATATCCAAGTGGTATTAAAGGGGACAGTATCCCTCTTGAAGCTAGAATTTTATGTGTTGCAGATTCTTTCGATGCGATGTTGTCAGACCGACCTTATAGAAAGGGTATGAAAATAGATGAGGTTATAGAAGAACTAAAAAATAATTCGGGTACTCAATTTGACCCTTGTGCAGTACAAGCTCTTTTAAGTGTTATTAGCGTAAATAATGCCGAGAAAATAAATGGAGAAGAAGCTGTTAACATATTATTTCATACAATTTGCTAAATTTGAGTTTTGTATTGATTGCTTCTATTTGGTTCTTAATATATTATCTGTAGGTTTGCAATTTTTTTGCTGTGAATTCCGAGAACACAGCGTTCTTTTTTATTCTCTTTTTTAATAAATAGGAAGTTTTCTGGATTAAAAATTCCCAATATATTATTTTTATTTTATACATCAGGTTATGTATTTTAATTTGATTTTTGCATATTTAGCGGTTATAAATAAATTGTATGGAATATGTGGTTTGAAGTATGATAAACTACTGGTATATAGAGTAAATTTGAAGTTTGTTGTTTTTAGATAATAACTGGAGGGTTATTTATGAGTAACAGAATGGGTTTGGAGATAAGCAGACTTAGAAAGGAACTGGGACTTACACAAAAACAGTTGGGTAAAATTATTGGAGTTTCAGAAGGTTTTATTATAGATGTTGAGGCTGGCAGAAGAATATTAAATGAAGATTTGGTAAAGAAATTATCAAAAGCTTTACGGGGTGAGATAGCCAAACTTGATTTATATGAAAGCGAAAATAATAATTATAAACCTGAACCACAAAAGAATGTAGTTAAAGTAGTGGAAAAACCTGTACAGGATGTCTGGAATGATGCGCTAGCTGGAGTTATTATGACTGTACCTGTTTATAACTACAAGATGGAAAGGCAGGCTGAAATAAAGCAATTGCCGATAATAAACAATAAGGTGGAAGGCTTTGCAAAGGATAAGGTATTTTATCTTATTATTGAAGACAATGATATGGTTGGATTTAGAATTTTAAAAGGTGATCGTGCCTTGGTTTATAAAACCCACGAAATTGATAAAGATGGAATTTACTTTTTAGATTATAAAGGAAAAAAGACAGTAAGGCAGGTAAAAAATATTGAAGGGGGAAAACTATTGCTTGTCAGCAACAAGGGCAGTCTTGTAACGGAGGCTGTTTACAGAAAAGATATAAGTGTAATGGGAAGACTGATAAGATTGGAAATATTGTTGTAGTATTATAGGTACACTATTTATGTTAAAGTATTTGTGAAAAATCGATTTCTTCTATAATAATATAAATATATTGCCAACATAACTGATTATAATATTTTTAGGAGGAATGTATATGCCAAATTCATATCTTAATCTGGGAGACAGGGGCAAAAACTCAGCAGTTAGATATATTTGTGCAATATTGACAATACTGGCTTTTTGGCAGGTGATAGGAACTCTCTTTTACATGATACCTATTATCTATGTTTTTATTGATAATAATCCTAATACTGATCTAGACTTAACTACAGGAAGATTAGTGGGAATTGATCCTCTGATGGATTATATTTTTCTTAATTTGACATTGGTGTGCTTTTTTATCGGTATTTATGTTGCAATTAGATGTATTCACCAAAGAAGTTTAAAAACGCTTATTACACCGGAGGATAAAATTAGTTGGAGAAAATTCTTTATAGGTTTCGGAGTATATGGTTTATTGGTGGTTTTGGGGAGCGTAGCTGATTATTTGGCGGCACCGGAAACTTATAGTATCAGTTTTGACCCGGCAAAGTTTTTTGTTGGGCTTCCTATTATTCTTATACTTACACCAATACAGACAACGGCAGAAGAGCTTTTCTTTAGAGGGTACATACTTCAAAGTTTCGGAAGGAAAATCAAAAATACTGTTATTTTATCTTTAATTTCGGGTTTTATATTTATGGTACCCCATTTAATGAATCCTGAAGTGTATAAATCGGCTTCCATGGGCACATTTGAAACTATTAGCGGAGTAATTTACTATTTCTTGGTGGGATTCATTTTTTCTGTTGTTACAATTAAAACCAACTCGTTAGAGGTGGCAATGGGAGCACATATGGTAAACAACCTTATAGGCGCTTTATTAGTTGGGTTTAGCGATTCGGTTTTTCAGACAAATACAATATTTTATACCACCCGGTTTGAACCTGTATTTAATCTAGTTGTAATGGTTGTTACGTCAATAGTTTTCTATGTTGCTATAACAAAATTGATTAAAACTCCACAGTCTGAGGCTGCTTAAAAGAATATTGTTGAAAAACATTTGATATGATACTATTATTCACAATAGAGTTACTTATAATTTTATAAAATTTATGAAATTACAAAGGAGTGCTAAAGATGGAGGATTCAAATGTTAGTACTTTTACAAAAGTCCATACAACGGTAACATTTATTGTTATGATTATTGTCAACATCCTTGCTAACATTATACCCATTAATGATATGACAACAGGACAGGTTTCGGATTTATATCCCAATCTTTTTTCGCCAGCTCCGATAACTTTCTCAATTTGGGGAGTTATCTATATATTATTGGCGGGATATATATTATATCAATTTGGTTTTTTATGCAAAAGGGATGGTACTGTTAGTAAGGAGTTGATGGAAAAGATTTCGGTGTTTTTTTCCATATCCTCCATGGCAAATACATGTTGGATTTTTGTATGGCACTTTAATTCAATAGGAATATCTTTGGCATTAATGGCAGTTATTCTTGTATGTTTGATTATTATTAACATGAAAACTGAAAAAGCAGAACTTACACTTAAAGAAAAGATTCTTATAAGACTTCCCTTTAGTATTTATTTTGGATGGATTACTGTAGCGACTATTGCAAATGCAACTACGTTTCTTGTAAGTATAGATTGGAACCGGTTTGGAATGCCTGATTGGCTGTGGACTATATTAATTTTGGTTATGGGAGTTGTTATTGCAGGAGTTACCATGTTGAAGAACCGTAATTTGGGTTATGGTATTGCTGTGATATGGGCGTATATAGGGATATTGATTAAACATACGTCAAAGAGCGGTTTCGCGGGGAAATATCCGTTTATAATTCTTGTACTTATTCTTTGTATAATTGTGTTGCTGATTGCCGAAGTTTATTTTGCTGTCACAGATAAAGAGAAACTGAAAAATTTTAAGCTGTTTAAAAAGAAATCGTAATGAAAATTATTAAAAATTTATCGAAGATTTATGAGGTTATTGATTTGAAAGAGATATCAATAGCCTCTGTTTGTTTTTGAATAAATAAACATACTGGGAGGAAGAGTATGGAGAGAATTTCAATAAAACCATACCAGAATATACAGTCCAATATTGAAAAAATCGGTCACTTGTTTCCTAATGTTATTACAGAAGCAATAGATGAAAATGGTGAGTTAAAGAAGGTCATAGATTTTCAATTGCTCAGACAGGAGTTATCCGGTGAGATTATAGATGGAGAATATGACAGATATCAACTTTCATGGCCGGGAAAAAAGGAAGCAATATTTCTTGCAAACAGTCCTACAACCAAAGTTTTGAGGGAGGAAAGAGAAGAGAGTATAGATTGGGAAAATACTGGCAATCTTTATATTAAGGGAGATAATTTGGATGTGCTTAAAATACTGCAGAAATCTTATACGAATAAGATAAAATGCATTTATATTGATCCTCCTTACAATACCGGAAAGGATTTTATATATAAAGACGATTTCAGAATGGGAGCTAACCGCTATCTTGAAACAACAGGGAAAAATCTTTTGGAAGGTAATGAATCGAATGGAAGGCTTCATAGCAATTGGCTTACTATGATGTATCCTAGATTGAAATTGGCAAGGAATCTACTTAGGGATGATGGTGTTATATTTGTAAGTATTGATAATAATGAGTTATATAATTTGCAAATAATAATGAATGAAATATTTGGAGAATCCAATTACGTTGAAACCTTCATTTGGACTAAAACTTCCACACCACCTTCTTTGTCTAATAAAAGTAGAAAGACAGCAGAGTACATACTTTGCTATGAAAAAAACATTAGTAGTATGAAGTATTATGGAACTAAGTTGGATAATGGAGATGCTCCGCTTTTGAATACCGGTAATCCTATGAGGGTGTTGGATTTTCCTAAAGGCTCAATACGTTTTACCTTTTTAGAGGAAGGACGTTTTAATGCCGGCAGATATGGTAGAGTTGAAGTACTAAAAGATTTTGAAGTTAAAAATGGTACAAATATTGAGGAAGTTTTACTGAAGGGTGAATTCAAGTGGACAAAAGAGTTTATGCTCAGTGAAATTCAAAAAGGAACATATTTTATTGTGAGATCTCCTAAATTTTCAATCCGGTTCCAGCGCCCTGATGGTGAAGAACGTTATAAACCTCCAACCAATCTACTGGATATTGAATTAAATAAAAATAACGGGGTGGGGACAAATGAAAATGCCGTTAAGGAATTGGAGGCTTTAGGAATGAAAGGGTGTTTTGACTACCCCAAACCGCTTTCTCTGATAAAGAAAATATTGAATATGGTTATAAAGGATGATAAAGACGCTATAGTTCTTGACTTTTTTTCCGGTTCTGCCACAACGGCTCATGCAGTCATGGAACTCAATGCTTTAGATAACGGCCGGCGTAAATATATAATGGTACAAAGACCGGAGCAAATACCTGAGGATTGCATAGCGTATAAATCTGGGTATAGAGACATTTGTCAGATTGGAAAAGAGCGTATTTTAAGAGCTGCAAAAAGTATTAAAGAGCAAACGGGAGTAAATATTGATTATGGATTCAAAGTATATAAATTAGAATAATCTTAAATTGAATAATTCTATTTCGAACTTTGAATTACTGTTTTGCTGTAAAAATGTTTTTGAGTCTAATAGACAGATTATGGATGATTCGCCGTAAAAAATGAATGAAGATATTTTGGAAAAGATAATTAGAGAAAATATTACAAAAAAATGAACAAAAAATAAACTTTTTATTAAATTGATATTGTATTGCCTTTTCGCCCAACAAGTTATGATTGGTGCAAAACCTTGAAATTCTTAAGGTTCTTGGATTTTTTATCAATAATATATATCTCAGATATGGTGAGATTTAGCAAAAGAGTAAAGATAAAGCCAAAATATTCAAGTCTTTTGCTTAAATAAGCTACAAAAGTGGAAATTCAAGTGCAATTCAGCTTGATTATTATTGATTGCTAGAGTAACTTATTAAATTGTGCATCAAAAAATAATATCTATAGAATAAGAGGAGAGAATAAATGTTATTAAATAGCGATCTAGAAATAATCGAATTTTTTATTGATTCAATTTTATTTGTACTCCAGTTTATTATAGTACCTGTAGCAATTTATTTATTTGTTATATCAATTTTCGGATGGGTTAAACGAAAAGAAGAAAGCGCCGACAATTATTCACCTGTAAACAGGTTTGCAGTTGTTGTGGCTGCTCATAATGAAGAAAAGGTAATTGGTAACATAGTAAGAAATTTAACTAAGTTGGATTATCCTGCCGATTTGTATGATATATTTGTAATTGCGGATAATTGTAGTGACAATACTTGTAAAATTGCAAAAGAAAACGGTGCTATCGCTTTTGAAAGGTTTGATGATAAGAAGAAGGGTAAGGGTTTTGCCCTTGAATGGATGTTTGACAAGATTTTTAAAATGGAGAAACATTACGATGCCGTATGTGTACTTGATGCCGATAATCTTGTTTCGTTAAATTTCTTAAAGGAAATGAACAAACAACTGTGTAAAGGGCATAAGGTGATTCAAGGGTATCTTGATAGCAAAAATCCAAGCGATTCTTTTATTGCTGCAAGTTACAGCGCGACGTTTTGGACTAACAACAGGATTTTCCAGCTGGCGCGCTATTATTTGGGACTTAGTTGTGTATTAGGTGGTACAGGATTTGTTGTGGCTACAGATTTACTCAAGGAAATAGGCTGGGGTGCTACAAGTCTTACAGAAGATTTAGAGTTTACTATCAAACTTGTTTTAAAAGGAGAAAAAGTGTATTGGTCTCATGAAGCTGTTGTCTACGATGAGAAGCCTCTCACAATGAAACAGTCATGGAGACAAAGAAAACGTTGGATGCAAGGGCAAGCAGATTGTGCATGCAGGTACTTTAAGGCGCTTTTATCTAAGGCAATAAAAGAGAAGGACATTGTAGCATTTGATAATGCTGTTTACGTTGTGTATCCTTTGTTTGTTGTATTAGGTGGACTTGTAATGATTGGAAACTTTTTGAAGTTGGTATTTTTTACTGATGTAACAGAAATATTGGATATAAGGTTTGCCTATGCTATTATTATGTTTTTGATTACCACATATATGGGCATTATATTTATAGCCTTAGAGGGTAAGCTGTCTTGGAAGATACTGGGTTATTACATTTTATATCCTTTCTATAATATTACTTGGATACCTATAATGATTCAGGGATATAAAGACAGGAACAAAAAGGAATGGGTACATACTTTGCATACTAGAGCATTGGATATAAACGATATAGGAAATCTTCGTAAGGCAGGATAGGCTGTTATCTTAAAATTAGAAGATAAAAGATTGATAAAGTGCATTCTGACATTAATAAGATATATTAATGTTGGAATGCACTTTGTTTATATATAATGTTAGTATATTTTGATATAGAATAGATATGATTGTTTTGTCAGCCGATGAACTAACAGTTAATTTAGACTAAGTTAGATGGGTACAAAGATATTATCGATCGTTTGGCCAATATAAATAAAAGGGTAAAGCAATTATTGCAATAGCTCATGATGAGAACATAGTTTCTTACTCCAAAAGGAGAATTACAATGAAGGCTGGGAGGATAATAAGTGATACACCGGTTTGAAGCTAAAATTTATTGAATCAATAAGTGCTTATTAACAGGCAAAAATTAGTTGTTGTAGTGGTGCGTGTACAAAAATGCAAGTAGCGAAAAATAAAATTGCAAAATTTTTAAAAAAACTATTGAAATTAAATAAACATTTATGCTATAATTTACTTAACAAATCAAATTGCTTTTCAAAAGTTAAATGCAATGGATTGTGCTTGATTTACCTAGGATGCAATGTGGCATAAAGTATAAATGTAAGGCGTACTCAATGAAGAGTAAAATCTTATGTGTACGCCTTTTTTGTTACCTTATTGCTGCACTAGGCACAGTAGGCAAAAGTGCAAAATGCAATTTTAAGTACAAAGGATTGCAAAATGGATATAATTTAGTTGGGTACACTATTAATTGAAATTCCATCAATACTAAAAATCCATTTGAGTACGTTGATAATTAAAACTGTGATTTTTAAAAGTTGTTCTATAATTTTATATTTATGAAATATGAAAGGAGAATATGATATGCCAAAATATAGTAAAGAAGATGTTTTGAGAATTGTAAAAGAACAGGATGTTAAATTTATCCGACTTCAGTTTACCGATATTTTCGGAATGTTAAAGAATGTTGCCATAACTTCAGAACAGTTGGAGAAAGCTCTTGATAACAAATGTATGTTTGACGGTTCTTCCATAGAGGGATTTGTAAGAATAGAAGAATCGGATATGTATCTTAGACCGGATCCAAGTACTTTCGTTATTTTTCCATGGAGACCTCAAAATGGTAAAGTAGCAAGATTAATATGCGACGTATATAACCCGGATGGAACACCCTTTGAAGGAGACCCAAGGTATGTACTTAAAAAAGCGTTGAAGAAAGCTAATGACATGGGATATGAAATATTTAATGTAGGTCCTGAATGTGAATTCTTCTTGTTCCTGACAGACAATGAAGGAAAACCAACTACAATCACCCATGACAATGCAGGATATTTTGATTTAGGTCCGGTAGATTTAGGAGAAAATGCAAGAAGAGATATGTGTCTTGTTCTTGAAGAGATGGGATTTGAAATAGAGGCTTCTCACCATGAGGTTGCACCGGGACAACATGAGATTGACTTTAAATATGGAGATGCACTTACTACTGCAGATAATATTATGACTTTCAAGTTAGTTGTCAAAACAATTGCCCACAGAAACGGATTACATGCTACCTTTATGCCAAAGCCGATTTTTGGAATAAACGGTTCCGGTATGCACACAAATGTATCTCTGTTTAAAGACGGTAAAAATGCTTTCTTTGATGAAAAGGATCCATTACAGCTTAGCCAGGAAGCATATTGGTTTATTGGTGGATTGCTCAAAAATATGAAATCAATAGCTGCAATAACCAATCCTATTGTAAATTCATATAAGCGTTTGGTACCAGGTTATGAAGCACCTGTATATCTTGCATGGTCTGCAAGAAACCGCAGTCCATTGATTAGAATTCCAGCGGCTAGAGGAGAAGCTACGAGATTAGAATTAAGATGTCCTGATCCATCATGTAACCCATATCTTGCAATTGCAGCAGTATTATCTGCCGGACTTGATGGAATAAAGAATAAAATTCAGCCACCACCTTCAACTGATAAGAATATATTTGAGATGACTGAAGAACAAAGACTTGAAGAAGGTATCGATGCACTTCCTGGAAGTCTGGAAGAGGCAGTTAAGGAAATGAAGAAGAGCGAATTGGTAAGAGAGGTTTTAGGCGATCACATTTTCAACAAATATATTGAAGCTAAGAGTAAAGAGTGGGACGATTATAGGACAAAGATCACTAAATGGGAACTGGACCAATATCTAACAAAATACTAATTTGTATTGGAAAATAACTGAGTTAAAATTTTAATAATTGAGTATGTTTTATATGACATAATTTAATGCTATATTTTGAGAGTATAATATTATATTACTTTATAAAGTTGATACTGCATGGGAGGTGCAGTTATGGAACCGGCAAGGATACTGGTAGCTATGAATAATAAAAGCTCAAACAACAAACTTAAAGTTGTTTTAAATGCAGTGGGATATCAGATTGTTGATCAAGCGGATGATCCAAATGATGCTTTGAGGAAACTAGTTAATTTAAAACCGGACCTTGCTGTTATGGAATATGATTTGTCGCCTCAAAACATTATTGAAGTTGCTAAAATTGCAGTTGAAGATAAACTATGCGACGTTATTCTTATAGCAAGTAGTGAGCAGAAAGGATCCCTTGACTATTTAAAATCTGAATATGATATTGTAGTTATTGCAAAGCCTTTGCACAAAGAAACTTTTCTAAGTACAGTTGACCTTGTGATAAAAAACAGGAAAAAGGTATTGGCTTTAGAAAAGGAGATAGAAGAACTTAAAGAAGCTATTGAAACAAGGAAAGAGATAGAACAGGCGAAAGGTCTGCTGATGAAAAACTTGAATCTGACTGAAGAAGAAGCCTTTAGGATGATCCAAAAACAGAGTATGAATCGAGGCATAAAAATGAAAGAGATAGCAAAAGCAATAATTCTTACTTATAATTTGTGAAATACTTATTGGAAATGTGCTTTGAGCCATTAAGCAATCCTATACCATTTATTATGGACTCAAAAAACAAAGACACGTTTTTAAAAACGATTACAAAGTTAATTAGAACCAATAAAACAAAGCTTTCAACATATTATTATTAAATATATGCCTAAGATGTTTTTTTCAAGTAGACTGAAAACTTTATAACCTGATGATAGGAATTTTATCAATGGCGGTATGTACTCTAAAAGAGTGCATAGCGCCTTATTTTTTAAGGAGGGAATATTATGAACATTGAAATGGCAATTGACACTTTATGGGTTCTGCTTGCAGCAATGCTTGTGTTTTTCATGAATCTAGGTTTCGCAGCAGTAGAAGCTGGATTTGCAAGGGCAAAAAACTGTGTAAACATTCTATCTAAAAACTTTATCGTATTTGCAGTATCATCTTTGGGATTTCTTTTGTTGGGCTGGGGCCTTATGTTTGGCGGTGATAATCCGTTTATAGGAACAAAAGGGCTGTTTATTCTGGGAAATATTGACGAAAGTGTTTATACTCTAAGTGCTAATGTTCCTTTTTGGGCAAAATTTATTTTCCAGCTAGTATTTTGCGGTACTGCAGCAACTATTGTATCCGGTGCAGTAGCCGAAAGAATTAAGTATATTTCGTTTATCGTATTTTCCTTTATTCTTACACTGTTAATTTATCCGGTTGTAGGTCATTGGATATGGGGAGGTGGCTTCCTGTCGCAGTTGGGATTTATGGATTTTGCAGGTTCAACCGTTGTTCACTCGGTAGGAGGTTGGGCAGCACTTGCAGGAGTTATAATCCTTGGGCCTAGGTTTGGGAAGTATGACAGGAACGGTAGAATACACCCAATTCCGGGACACAGCATGCCGCTTGCTACTATAGGACTTTTTGTACTATGGCTTGGATGGTTTGGATTTAACCCCGGTTCCACCATGTCTATGGCAAACCCGGGAGATGTTGCACACATTTTCATGACTACCAACACCTCGGCAATTGCAGCAATTCTTACATCAACCCTTGTATCGTGGATATACCTGGGCAAACCGGATCTTGGAATGACAATTAATGGATGCCTTGCAGGACTGGTGGCAATTACTGCCGGATGTGCTTTCGTAAGCGTTTCCAGTGCTTTGATTATAGGTGCTATAGCCGGAATTATTGTAGTATTTTCTGTAGTAATGTTCGACGCACTAAAACTCGATGACCCGGTAGGTGCAACTTCAGTTCATCTTGTAAATGGAGTGTTTGGGACAATATGTGTAGGGCTCTTTGCGAAAGAGGGAGTAACTACCTTGTCAAGTACAAACGGCTTGTTTATGGGAGGCGGTGCTTCTCTGCTAGGTGTACAATTAATCGGAATCTTAGTTGTTGGAGCTTTTGTACTTCTTTCTTCGTTACTGGTGTGGGCAGTCATTAAGGTGACTCTTGGTATAAGAGTGACTCTTGAAGAAGAAATTACCGGATTGGATATTGGAGAGCATGGAAATACAGCATATCCGGAATTCATATCTCGAAAACCTGCCTATTCATCAATTGTGGATGATTCTGAAAAGAAAATAACAATTAAGGAAGGTGTTGTGAATGAAGCATATCAAGGCAGTCATTAAGCCCGAGGCTTTGGATAAAGTGAAAAACGAACTGAAAAAAGCTAACTGCACCGGTATCATGGTTACAGAAATAGAAGGAAGAGGACAGCAAGGAGGAATTCAGCAAATATGGAGAGGAGAAAAGTATGAGTTGGATCTTCTTCCTAAGATTGTCATAGATGTGGTTGTGAAGGACAGCGATCTGGACAGAATATTGAATGTTATTATATCTAGTGCTAGAACCGGAAGTGACAAAGGAGAAGGCAAGATATTCGTGTATGATGTAGAACGTGTTATAAGAATTCGTACCGGTGAAGAAGGAGAGGCAGCAATATAGTACTAAAAATAGTAATCAAAGGACACTTTGTTGCGGGTAAAAGGTGGCTGTTGCATAAGCAACTAGCCATCTTTTATTCACTTTTCCAAATGAGGCAATTTTATTTTAAGAGTTTTAAGTCTTTGAAAGCATTACTTATATTTAAATAAAAAAAGCCCCGTGACATTCCAATTTAGACGGGAGAATGTACGGGATATTAGGGGAGTAATTTTAAATTGTTCATATATATTATCGTACGATAATAAAAAAACTTTAGTGTTTTTTTAAAAATTTTTAAAAAATTTTTTTAAAATCATGGAAGCTTTATAAATAGCGGGTTTAAAGGTGTATTTAAAGGCTTTAATACCATAGAGTGCAACTAAGAATTTATTTTACGTTAAATATTTTATATGCCAATAAACTGATTAGGTTTTGATTTGAGAATAAAATAATAGCAAAGTTTTTAGGCATTGAAATAGTGAATGTGAATTGTTTTGCGTGAATATGTGGATAATTACCATGATAAAGATAAAATACTGTGGATAAATATAATTATGTGGATAAGTAGGATTAGTGTTAATTTAGCTGTTGGATTAGCGTAAAACTAAAAAAATATTTTATATAATTACATAAAATCCATGAATTGTAGATTAAGAGAAAAGTATGACAGTATATAATGGAAATAAAAGCGTATTAAACCATAAATTATTAAGTATTTCCTAAAAGTATGAATTTTATACGATAAAAATGATAGAAAAAGTTGGTATACATAAAATAGAGTATATTTAAAAGATAAATAACAGCGTTATCCACATGTGAAACAAGCCTAAATAAGTTATTCACAGAATTGTCCACATTATCCACAGGTTTTATATACACAAAACAGGTGTTTTGTGAAATAAATGTGTGAAGTTTGTGGAAAATCTTTTGGTTAAAATTTTAATATAGTCAGAGAAATAAAGAAGGATTTGTAAATTGGTCGTCGAATAAATATAATTATCGATATTTTTACCCTTTTTAATTTTGAATTGTATTAATTTCTTTAGAAAGTATAAAACTATGGAGGTGTAAACCTATTTGATTTTAAGTTTTATACCGAGGTTTTTAGGGTAAAAATATTATGAAGTATTTTTTAGACAAGCATATAATTAAAAAGTATATGCTTGTTTATAGACAGAAAGGGGCTGTGGCTTATATGAAATTTATTGTTTCAGGAAAAAATATTAATGTTACTGAAGCTTTGAAGGAAAGGGCAATTAAAAAGGTCGGAAAGCTTGAAAAGTTTTTTGACGCTGACACCGAAGCTCATATAACTATGAGCGTACAAAAAAACAGACAGATAGTTGAAGTAACTATACCTTTTAAAGGTGGACTTCTTAGAGCACAAGAAGAGAACGAAGATATGTACGCTTCAATAGATAAGGTTGTAGACAGTCTCGAAGGTCAAATAAGAAGATATAAAACCAAAATTTCGAAGAAATATCATGAAAGTGGATTTAAATTTGATGATGTTAATTTTGAACCTCATGAAGAGGAAGAAGAAGAGTTTAAAGTTGTACGTACTAAGAGGTTTCCTATTAAGCCTATGAATGTTGAGGAAGCTATTTTACAAATGAATATGTTGGGACATGAGTTTTTCATGTTTTTAAATTCTGATACAATGGAGGCAAATGTAGTTTATCGCAGAAAAGATGGCAATTATGGATTGATTGAGCCGGAAAAATAATGTAAAATAACAAAATATAAATATATATTTGTAATGTGTATGCATTTTGACTATAATATTAATGCCGGGATTTTAATCTCGGCATTTAATATTGTGAAAAACTACCAGCAAATTTAAGAGAGGTTTGTATTATTATGGATTTATTAAAAGGGCTTAACGAAGAACAGAAGAAGGCAGTATTGCATGTGGATGGACCGCTGCTTATATTAGCAGGTGCGGGAAGTGGAAAGACCAGGGTTCTTACAAATAGGATTGCGTATCTGATTCAGGAGAAAGGGGTTCATCCTTCAAATATATTGGCTATAACCTTTACAAATAAAGCAGCTAGAGAAATGAGGGAAAGAATTGATAATTTAATAGGGGATGTAAGCGATAATATTTGGGTAAGTACTTTCCATTCCATGTGTGTAAGAATATTGAGAAGGGATATTGAAAAAATCGACTATGATCGAAGTTTTGTAATCTTTGATTATACAGACCAGCAGACAGTTATAAAGGACTGTCTAAAGGAATTGAACTTAAATGAAAAAAATTATGCCCCAAAGTCAGTGTTAGAAATGATAGGGCGGGCAAAGGATGATCTTATTGACCCGGATACATTTTCCAAGATTTATCCTGCAGATTTCAGAATGAGCAATATTGCTAAAATATATGGCCTTTATCAAAAAAAGCTAAAGCAAAACAATGCTTTGGACTTTGACGATATAATCATGCTGACCATTAAACTTTTCTCAAAGCATCCGGATGTTTTGGAATATTATCAGAGGAAATTCAAATACATACTTGTGGATGAATATCAAGATACCAATACAGCGCAGTATTCGCTAATAAGTATGCTTTCGCAAAAAAGCAGAAATTTATGTGTAGTTGGTGACGATGACCAATCCATTTATGGATGGAGAGGTGCCAATATTCGCAATATTTTGGATTTTGAGAAGGAATTTAAGGATTGTAAAATTATTAAGCTAGAGCAGAACTATAGATCCACTCAGACCATTCTTGATGCCGCGAACAGTGTCATTAAAAATAATTTTGGAAGAAAAAACAAGAGCCTTTGGACTGAAAATAAAGGTGGGGACAAGATCAAACACTACTTATGCGCCAATGAACATGAAGAGGCATATTTTGTAGCCAGCGAAATAAAGAGGCTGAGTGCTGTCAAGGACATGCAGTATAAGGATTTTGCAATTTTATACAGAATAAATGCAATGTCCCGTGTATTGGAAGAAAGGCTTATGAAAGAAGGGATTCCCTATAAAATTTTCGGAGGTTTAAAGTTCTATGACCGTAAGGAAATTAAGGATCTTTTGGCATATCTCCGTTTAATTCAGAATCCTTCAGATAATATAAGTCTTAAGAGATGTATAAATGAGCCTAAGAGAGGCATTGGTACGGCTACTATAGATACGGCCGAAAGAATTGCCAATAGTAAAGGAGTAAGTATTTTTTCAATTATATCTTCAGCATCGGAAATACCTGAACTGGCAAGAGCAGCTTCTAAGCTGGAAGGTTTTGTAGCTATGATATCAAGGCTGAGGGTGTTAAAGGATGCAATGAAGGTATCGGAACTGATACAGGAAGTCATAGAACAGTCAGGTATTCAGAAGAGTTATGAACAAGAAGATACCCTTGAGGCCAAGGCAAGAATTGAGAATATAAAGGAATTGATTTCGGTTGCCCTGGAATTTGAGCACAACAATGAGGGGCAAAGCCTTGAAGATTTTCTTGCCAATGTATCCCTTGTTGCTGACATTGATAATATGGATGAGGATAGCGACTGCGTTGTGCTTATGACATTACACAGTGCAAAAGGACTTGAGTTTCCTGTTGTATTTATGGTGGGAATGGAAGAGGGCATCTTCCCAGGTTACAGGTCTATGGCTGATGAAAGTGAATTGGAGGAAGAACGGAGGCTGTGTTACGTTGGTATTACAAGGGCAAAGCAGAACCTTTATTTAACAAACACCTTTACCAGGACACTGTTCGGTAATACTACATATAATAAAGCGTCGAGGTTCTTGAAAGAAATTCCGCCTGAACTGGTTGAGAGCAACGAGAATAAGGAGTCGGAGGACTCAAGAGGTGTTGTAAATAGAAAAGCGAGCTTTTCCGGAACAGGAGGTTTTGGTGATTCATATAGCCATAGAACTGCGAGCTTTACCGATATTGGTAAACCTAAAGTGGCAGCGACAAATTTCAATGTGGGAGATCAGGTTGAGCACAAGAAATTTGGTGTAGGAATAATAACAAAGATTGAGAAGGAAAAAGATGATTTTATGCTGGAGATACACTTTAAAGGTACCGGAATGAAACGATTGATGGCTTCCTTTGCAAATTTATCTAAAATAGGATAGTATCATTTTTTATATAAACCCTAAGTCCTTATTGGAATTAGGGTTTTATTTACATAATATTTATTATTTATTTGAGATTATTCGAAAATATTGGAACAAAATTTTAAAGTGCAGCGTCTAACAACTATAAACGCCAAAAGTTCTGTGAATTGGTAAAGTATAAATTGTTTGGAGGGGTATATGATGAAAAGATTATTATTAGCTTTTACGGCGTTGGCTTTTTTAGCGACCAACACTACAGTAATGGCGGAAACTAAATCGGAGAAGGAGATTAGATTAGCTGAGAAAGTTGAGTTTACGGACGTATCGGATCATTGGGCAAAAGATGTAATTGTTAAAATGTCCGATAAGGGTTTGATTAAGGGCTTTGGCAATGGAAAGTTTTTGCCTGACGAAAATATGAAAAGGTCGGAGTTTATAGCTGCACTTCATAAGACTCTTGGCATTACAGTGAACTATATAAAAGCTCCTGACATTAATGAATTTTTCGGTGATGTAAAAAATGATGCCTGGTTTGCGACACAATTATATGATCTTGCATCATTGAATATTGTTGATGACAGGGATGCGTTCAGACCCGATGCCAAAATAACTCGCGAAGAAATGGTTAACTATCTCATTAACGGATACAACTATAAACTTGGCATTGAAGTTGATGGACTTGGTATTGCAGTTAATGAGTTAGATGAATCCACTGACTTTTCCGATGACAAAAATATTGATATAAAATATAAAAAAGCTGTAAAAAAGGCAACAAAGCTTGGATTTATAAGAGGAAAGGGAAAGAATATATTTGATCCTAAAGGAAATGCAACAAGGGCTGAGGCTTTAGTTGTATTGGAAAAACTGTTGGATAATTTGGAGAGCATTAAAGATGGATTAAAAGAAAATAAAGAAAAGCAAGTAGTTGTGGAAACCGGTTATGAAAAGAGCGATAAATCCTTTAAGATGAAGCTAAAGATTACAAATAATACCGATAAGAGCATAACAATAAACCATACATCGGGACAGAAGTTTGATTTTAAGCTATTGGATGAAAATAGAGAAATATTATATACTTGGTCGATGGATAAAATGTTTATGGATGCGCTTACCGATACACTAATAGAAGCAGGAAACAGCATTGAGTTTAGCGAGGAGTTGGATATGGCAAATTTCGGAGATATAGTGAATAAGGCAAAATATCTGCAGGGATTTATTATAGGAACATCTGAAGAATTTAAGATAGACAGTAAGGGTTATGAAAAAGAAATTAAAAACGAAGTGCCTGATAAAGAGAAT
>Ga0134092_1000430_pt1 | contig 42369 bp, 52 predicted proteins | sample 3_6taG_FD_94454 | JGI IMG/M metagenome (GOLD analysis project Ga0134092, IMG submission 94454) | Switchgrass degrading microbial communities from high solid loading bioreactors in New Hampshire, USA - 3_6_20_6_A3 metaG | ecosystem: Engineered > Bioreactor > Semi-continuous > Anaerobic >... | reverse complement strand
ATCCACATTCCTCAAATATTTCTCTTGGGAACTTTCCACTTTGATTTTCAATTATAAATCTTCTTTTAAATTCATCTGTGTATGTAATTCCTTTACTACTAACTTTTTTTACATATTTATTTTAAATAGAAATTAGTTTTTTATTATTTAAGATAAATTATTACAAAGATTTTAAAATTAATAAAAAAATAATGAAAAAATATCCATAAAGTGATATTATAATATTATAATATAACATTATGTAAAAGTAGGAGAATTATGAGTAACAGTAGTAGCTTTATTAAAAAAAGAAGAAGAAAAAAATTAATTAAGAAATTTACTTTAGGATTTTTGGTTATAGTGGTTGGAATAATTATATTTATTTATAAAGCACCAATTTTTAATTTAAAAGACATAAAGGTTAATGGACTTGTCACATTAACAAAGGAAACAATTCAAGAAATGTTAAAATATGAAATAGGCCAAAATATTTTTACTATTAATTACAAGGAAATGGAAAATACTTTAAAAGAAAACCCATATATAAAAAGTGTCAAAATAACAAAAAATGGTATTAATTCTTTAGATATAAAAATTGAGGAAAACAAGATTGGTTTTTATAGTCTTAGAGATAATACTATTTTTACAATTAATAATGAAGGAATAATAGTGGAAGAATTAACAACAATAGAAGATAAAAATTTAATAAAAATTGAAGGAATAGATTTAACTAATAAATCTATAGGACAGAAGATTTTAGATGATAAAAATGTATCTCTTATATTAGATGAATTCTATAGAATGGAAGAAGTTATTAGAGAATATTATCAAATTTCTAAATTAAATTTGGAAAATATAAATAACATTAGTTGTTACATAGAAGATATCAAAATAATATTGGGAAATAAAAATAATTTACAAGAAAAAATGAATTTAGCCTTGAATATAATAGAGCAAGAATTTACTGAAAAAGGATATTCAAAGGGATACATAGATTTAAGTTTTGAGGGTAATCCAGTGATGAAAGTAGAAAAGTGAAGAAAGGAGATAGCTTTGTGAAAAAGATCACATCACAGATATTTGTTGCGGTAGTTTGTGCAATATTAGGTTTTTTATTAGCTCATCAATTTAAAATGTTAAATGAGAAAAATAAAGGGACAATAGCTAATCAAAATCTAGATATTATTGCAGAAATTGATGCATTAAATAAAGAAAAAGAAGAATTGCTTAAGGTAAATAGCGAGTTGTTAGAAGAACTAAAAAAATTAGAAGAAACAGCTGCAACAGAAGGTGCTATGGAAGCTGAAATAAAGAAACAACTTGATAATAGCAGAATGCATTTAGGATTAATAGATGTTAAAGGACCAGGTATTATTATAACAATAACACCAAAGACAAATATTTTTGGTGGAAATTCTACAGACACAACAAGAAACATAAGTGAAAGTGAAATTGTTCATATTGTAAATTCATTGAGATATATAAGAGCTGAAGCTATTTCTGTTAATGATTATAGATTAACTCCTCAAACAGGAATTAAGGATTCAGGAGGATGGATTTGGATAGGTAACGAAAAAATAAATCCTAAGGATAAAATCGTTATAAAGGCAATAGGAGATAAGGAATCTTTAAGTTATGCGGCAAATTTCGTAGGAGTTTTAGATTATGGAGCACTTCAAAATTATTATAGTGAAGTAAAAGAAAGTGATGAAATTATAATAAGGAAAACAAGTCAGACAATTCGAAGTGAATTTATAAGTCCAGTTGAATAGGAGGAAAGAGAGTATGATAGCACTAATCGGACTACTAATAGGAGTGCTTCTTGGATTAATTTTAAATATAAATATACCACAAAGCTTATCACCTTATTTATCAGTAGCTATATTAGCTTGTCTTGACTCGGTATTTGGAGCTGTTAGAGCTACTTTATCTAATAATTTTAAAGCTGACATCTTTATTTCTGGTTTTTTTGGAAATGCGGCTTTGGCGGCAGTTTTAGCATATTTAGGTGATAAATTAGGAATACCTATATATATAGCAGCAGTCATTGTTTTTGGTGGAAGAATATTTGATAATTTTGCAGTTGTTAGAAGGTTATTGATTGAAAGGTTAAAATCTCGTAATCGAGGTGATTAAATGAATTTTACTAAAGGAAAGCTTTTTATTCTTATTGGTGGAATTATAACTGGATTTTTTATAACTAATAATATTGGAAAAACTGCTAAAATTACAAGTAATTTTTTAAGTTCTCAGGAATATCAAGATGCAATAGAGGAAAGAAATAAATTGTTAAGAGAAATTGAAAATATACGTGAAGAAAATATAGAGTATCGCTTTAAAATTAGTAAATATAAAGGGAATAGCCCAGAAAAAACACAAAAGATTATTGAAGATATGAAAAAACAGTTAGCTGATTATGGCCGATTATCTGGTATTAATGCTGTAACTGGACCAGGGGTTGTGTTAACAATTCAAGATGGGGAATTTAATAAAATATTAGATACTCAGGCAGACATATGGAGAAAAATATTTCATGAGGATGATATGGCATTAGTCTTAAATGAAATAAGAAATACAAGCGCTGAAGCAATTGCAATAAATGATAGAAGAATTTTACCTAATACAGGTGTTAGCTGTTCTTGGGCTTTTATTGGTTTTGAAGATGATGCTAAAGAGCATCCTCCTTTTTATATTTATATAATAGGTAATCCAGATGAATTAATGACTTCATTACTAGCTGAAGATAGTTATATTCAAAAATTAATATTAAGGGAAATTAAAGTTGAAATAGAAAAAAGAGAGGAAATTGTCATTCCTGCTACTTTTCAAAATACTATAGCGAAATATATGGAAATCTATGGTGAAGCTTTTGAAAATAAAAAATAATCTATTTTTTTGAAGGATTTTTGCTATTTTTGAAGAATATTTTTAATTGAGTATAATTGAATTTATACTTCTTTAGGAGGAATTATATTGAGTATTAAAGAAGAAATTATTAAGATTAGAAATTCTATTCCAAGTGATGTAAAATTAGTTGCTGTATCAAAAACAAAACCTATAGAAGATATAATGGAAGCTTATGAAGTTGGTCAAAGAGATTTTGGTGAAAATAAGGTTCAAGAATTACTAGAAAAAGAAAATTCTCTTCCAAAAGATATTAATTGGCATTTAATTGGAAAACTTCAGACGAATAAGGTAAAATATATAGTAGGAAAGGTATGTTTGATACATTCCTTATCAAGCATAAAATTATTAAATACTATAGAAAAAGAATATTCTAAAAAAAATATGATTGCAAATACATTAATACAAATAAATATAGGTAGAGAAGAAAGTAAAAACGGAATTTTACTTGAAGATTTGGATGTGTTAATAGAAGCTGTTGAGAAATGCAGCTATTGTAAAGTGAAAGGTATTATGACCATAATACCAAAGGGTACAGACGAGGAAAATAGATTTTATTTTAAAGAGATTAAAAAAATATACGATAATTTAAAACAAAAACAATTTAAAAATATTTCTATGGAGATATTATCTATGGGAATGTCAAATGATTATAAAATAGCAATTGAAGAAGGAGCCAATTTGATTAGAATTGGTCAAGTAATATTTGGAAAAAGAGTATTAGGAGGTAATAATAATGGCTAATGTTTTTGGAAAATTTAAAGAGATGATAGGTATGGGAGATGATTATGAAGAAGAATTAAATGAATTTGAAGATACAGCTTTAGAAGAAGAATATGAGGAGGAAATCGAACCAATTATATCAAAGCAAAAAGGAAATAAAGTTGTAAATATTCATACTACGGCTACTACTAAAGTAATGATTACAAAACCTAATAATTATGATGATGCTAGAGAAATTGCTGATGCAATTAAAGCTAGAAAAATAGTTTTAGTAAATGCTACAACATTAGAAACTAAAATTGCTCAAAGATTGGTTGATTTTATTAGTGGAGCTTGCTATGTATTAGGAGCAACATTACAAGAAATAGAACAAAGAGTTTATTTGCTTTCTCCTTCTAATGTAGAAGTAACTAATGAACTTAAAAATGAACTAAGTTCAAAAGCTTTATTTAATTGGAATAAGTAGAAAATTAATAATATATTTTAAGATTATATGAGTATGAGGAAATACAGAAGATGATAAAAAAAGAATTATTATTAAATACTTTTAATGAGGAAGATCTTAATATAGCTATTAAGGTATATGAAAAATATAAACTTGCTTATGAAAAAGGTATACCTGTCTATGTTAATGAATTTATTTCACCTAATATTTGGTACTTCTTTTTAAAAAACTCAAAAAAATCAGAAGTATTAGTAGAAACATTTGGGGTTTTTGAAGAAGCTGAAAGAAGAATAATATTTTTTAATAATTTTTATAATTCCTCATATCCTGTTAAAATTTTAAAAATTAATAATAAATCTAATTTTTCAAAGTTAGAACATAAGGATTACTTAGGGGCAGTACTCTCTTTAGGAATTGAGAGAAGTAAATTAGGTGATATTGTAGTAGTTGAAAATACTGCTTATTTTCCTGTTTTAGAGGAAATAAGCGAATACATAATTAATAATTTATCTAATATTGGGAGATCACCAGTAGAGATAATTGAAATAAGTGAGCATAATAGCTTACCTAAAATAAGTTTTGAAGAGACTGTTGCTAATGTAGTTTCAATGCGTTTAGATAATATTGTTTCAAAATTAGCTAATATATCAAGAAGCAAAGCTGCTCAAAGTATCGATAATGGGAAAGTGTTAATCAACTATGTAAGAGCGAAAGATAAAAGTCAGGAAATTAAGAAAGATGATAGACTTACAATAAGAGGAATAGGTAAATTTGTAATAGGAGATTTAGTGGGGGTTAGTAAAAGCGGTAAAATAAGGGTTAATATAAAAAAATATAAATAGAGGTGATATTATGAAGCTTACTCCTATGGATATAAGCAATAAAGAGTTTAAAAAAGGCTTTAGAGGTTATGATATTGAAGAAGTTGATGAATTTATAAATGAAATAATAGAAAATTATGAAAATCTTTATAAAGAAAATTCAAGATTAAAAGAAAATTTAGCTAGAGTAAATGAAAAATTAGAACATTATATTAAGATAGAAAATACAATTCAAAATACTTTATTACTAGCACAAAACGCAGCTGAGCAAGCAAGAGAAAATGCGCAAAAAGAATCTGAATTAATAATAAGAAATGCCAATGAAACAGCTAAGAAAATTTTAGATAAAGCTCACAATGATGTAGTGCAAATTAATGATGAATATGAAAAAGTAAAACAAGAATTTATTAAATTCAGAGCAAAGTTCAGAAACTTTATGAATGCGCAAACTCAAACTTTTGATGAATTAGAAAAAGATTTAATAAAAAATTACAATGTTTTAGAACAATTAGAGGAAGAAAATTATAGTAATGAAATAGAATTAACTAATAAAAATATAGAAGAAGTAGAAGAAATTTACTCAGATGATATGAACGAAATAAAAAGCTTCTTCGTTGAAAATAAGTAAATTAAATCCCTTATAAGGGATTTTTTATTGCATTATTGTTATAATCATCTTAATATATAATATTATGTTAAGTAATAGAAAACGGAGTTTTGTTATGGAAGAATTCGCTATAAAAATAGAAGATGAAAAAAATGTTGGAATTCGAATAGATAAATATTTAGCTCTTATTTTAGAGGGGAAATCAAGATCTTTTATTCAAGGGTTAATTGATTCAAATTCTATTGTTGTAAATGGAAAAGAGATAAAAAGTAATTATAAGTTAAAATTAAATGATGAAATAAGAGGAATAATAGAAGAACCTATTGATTTTGAAGTAAAGCCAGAAAAAATAGATTTAGATATAATTTATGAAGATGATGATCTAATTGTTGTAAATAAGCCAAAGGGAATGGTAGTTCATCCTGCACCTGGTAATTATAGTGGAACTTTAGTAAATGCTCTTCTTTATCATTATAAAGATTTATCAAAAATTAATGGAGAAGTAAGGCCAGGAATTGTGCATAGAATTGATAAAGATACTTCAGGAATTTTAGTTGTGGCAAAAAATGATGAAGCTCATAAAGATTTAGCTGAACAATTTAAAGAACACTCAATAAAAAGAGAATATTATGCCCTTGTTGAAGGAAAATTCAGTAATATTGAAGGAACAATTAATAAACCTATTGGAAGAAATAAAAAAGATAGATTAAAAATGGGAATAGTAGAAGATGGAAAAAGAGCTATTACTCATTATATTGTTTTAGAACAGTATAATAATAACTTATCTTTAATTAAGTGTATTTTAGAAACTGGTAGAACTCATCAAATTAGAGTTCATATGGCTTCAATAAATCATCCCTTAGTTGGTGATACTGTTTATGGGAGTAAGAAACAAAAATACAAATTACAAGGGCAGGTTCTTCATGCTAAGACTTTAGGTTTTATTCATCCAAGGAGTAAAGAATATATAGAATTTACTTCTGATTTACCAGATTATTTTATAAAGCTGCTAGAAAAATTAAGAAAGTAAATAGAGGTGTGATTTATGAAATTAAAGGCAAATTTATTAGATGATAAAGCTATTAAAAGAACATTAATAAGAATATCCCATGAAATTATTGAAAAAAATAAAGGTACAGATGATTTAGTATTAATAGGTATAAAAAGAAGGGGATATCCATTAGCACAAAGAATTGCAAAAAATATAGAAAATTTTGAGGGAGTAAAAGTCCCTGTTGGGGCTGTAGATATCACTCTATATAGAGATGATATAACAGAAATTATAGGAGAACCCATGTTAAATAATGAAAATATAGGTGTAGATGTAGCAGGTAAAAAAGTTGTGTTAGTAGATGATGTTCTTTACACTGGAAGAACAGTAAGGGCTGCCATTGATGCAATAATGGATGTAGGAAGACCCCAACAAATTCAATTAGCGGTACTTATAGATAGAGGACATAAAGAATTACCAATAAGGGCAGACTATGTAGGAAAGAATATACCAACTTCAAAAAGTGAAATTGTAGCAGTTGAAATAGAAGAAATAGACAATATAGAAGGTGTTAAAATATACGAAGGAAAATAGAGGAGAGAATATGGAATACAAATTAATTGCAACAACAACCTTTGGATTAGAGGGGATAACTGCTAAAGAGTTAAAATCCTTAGGCTATGAAAATTTAAGAACTGAAAATGGTAAGGTACATTTTGAAGGTGATGAAATGGATATTGCTATAGCCAATATCCATTTAAGAACTGCAGATAGAATTCTTATAAATATGGGAGAATTTAATGCTGTAACTTTTGAAGAACTTTATCAAGGAACTAAAAAGATAAATTGGAGTGAAATAATACCTAAGGATGGTATTATGCATGTAAATGGTAAGTCCGTAAAATCCACTCTTTATAGTGTACCAGACTGCCAATCAATTGTAAAAAAAGCTATAGTAGATAGTATGAGTGCTTCTTATGGAATAAAAGAATTTGAGGAGTCTGGTCCTTTATATAAAATTGAAGTTTCAATATTAAAAGATAAGGTAACTCTAACGATTGATACATCCGGACCAGGACTTCATAAAAGAGGATATAGGGAAGAAGCTGGGATTGCCCCTCTAAAAGAGACTTTGGCGGCAGCAATGGTTTTAATTTCAAGATGGAAAGAAGACTTTATTCTTATAGATCCATTCTGTGGTTCTGGAACAATTCTTATTGAAGCAGCTATGATAATGCAAAACATAGCTCCTGGACTTTGCAGAACTTTTACTTGTGAAACATGGCCAACTTTTGATGAAGAGATATTCGAACAAGTAAGAGAAGGTGCTGAAAGAGCTATTAAGAATAAAAATATTAAATTATTAGGCTATGATATAGATGGTAAAGTTTTAAAGGTTGCTAGAAGCAATGCTGAAAAAGCCGGAGTTGCTAAATATATAGATTTTCATAAAAGAGATTTTATGGAATTCTCAAGTAGTGAAAGATATGGTTTTGTAATATCTAATCCTCCTTATGGTGAGAGACTTGGAGATAAAAAAGAAGTAGAAGAATTATATAGAAGATTTGGTGAATATAAAGGAAAGTATAGGAGTTGGGATTTTAATATTCTAACTTCATTTGAAGGTTTTGAAAAGCCCTTTGGAAGAAAAGCCTCTAAAAATAGAAAATTATATAATGGAAAATTAAAATGCTACTATTATCAATATTTTGACAATGAGTTAATAAAGAACGAAGGTAATATGCTTATTAATTATATTTAATTTTTTTAAGTTTACTTTTATAGACTTTAATAACCTTATTCTTAATAAAAACTGCTGGAAATTTTCCAGCAGTTATATTTTTGTTAGCTATTATAATTTATGCTTTTATTGAACTTTTGGAAGGAAATTAATAAATTATTTTACTGATTATAAACTATTCTATTTCCGTTAAAATTAAATTTATTAAAATCTAATGGTTTTACCGTTATAGAAGAATTAGTATGGTAAATAACCATGCCTGGTTTTGCTCCATTAGGCTTTTTTAAATTTTTTACTTTAGTATAATCAACTTCAAGTTTTGATGAATCTCTTCCTTTACTATAGTAAGCTGCAATAATGGCAGCTTCTTCTAAAGCAATTTCTGAAGGGCTTTCACTACATAAAATTACATGAGAACCAGGAAGATTCTTTGTATGTAACCAAATATAATTTTTATTTGCAAATTTTAAACTTAAATAATCATTTTGAATATTATTTTTTCCTACATAGATATCTATCCCATCAGAGGAAATAAAATGCATTGCTTTAGATGATTTTTCACTTTTTGAATTTTTATAACTTCCTTTTGCTTTAAGGTAGCCGGTTTCAATAAGTTCTTTCTTAATTTCGTCTATTTCTTCATAACTATCGCAATTTTTAATATTAGTTAATACTGAATTGAGGTAATCAAGTTCTTCTTTATTCTTTTCTAACTGTTCTAAAGCAGATTCTTCTGATTTTTTTAATTTATTATATTTTTTATATATCTTTTGAATATTTTCTGATGGAGTTAAATTTTCGTCAAGTTGAATTGTAATATAATCATCAGCCTTTTCACTGAAAAAGTTAAGTAAAGTAATTTCTTTTATTCCTTTATCAAGCATATATATATATGAAGTTAATAAATCACCTTGGATCTTGTATTTTTCTTTATCTTTTGCTTCTTTTAATATTGAATTTAGTTTTTTACTTTTATTATTACACCTTTCAATATTTGTATTAATAAGTTTTTGAAGGTCTGTAGATCTACTTGATAATCTATCTTGTTTATCTTTAATAAAATAATATTCTTCAAGTAATGTTGACGGACTATTAAATTCTAATGTATTATATTGAGAATTTTCTTCAAATAAATTTATACAATGAAAGTCTTTATATATTCCATTATCAGAATAAATAGTAAAAATAAAATTTTTATCTAAATTTTCTATGAAAGCTTTAAAGAAATTAAAAATTTTTTCAAGATTTATGGTATTATTATCTTGTGGCAATTTTTCGTAAAGAGCTTTTGATAGAGTTTTTCCAATACCAGTAAAAACTTTAGAAAAAAAGTTTTCATCTATGCATAATTCTTGAGAAAAAGAAATAAACTCTTTTATGCTAAAGTTAAATGGATTTAATTTATTTGAAGTTGGAGGATATACATATTCAACCCCAGGATGTAAAATTCTATAACTATTTACATCCGAAGAAATGTGTTTAATACATTCCATTATTTTATTATCTCTTTCTCTAACGAGAGATATATTACTATGTCTTCCCATAATTTCTACTATCAAAATATATTTACTAAAAAAGCCTAATTCATCGGTATTTTCTATTAAAAGTTTGATTATTCTATCTCCATTAACCTGAGAAATATCTGTTATTTTTCCACCTAATAGATATTTTCTCATTACCATAGTAAACATAGGAGCTTTAATTGGATTTGTTTTGCTTATATTAGTGAAATGTATTCTAGGAAACCTTGATGAAGCAGAAATTAACAATTTAATATTTTTTCTATCTTTACGTAAAGTTAATATCACTTCATCTTTTTCTGGTTGATTTATTTTATCTATTTTAGCATCAATAATAGATCCTTTTAATTCTTTTACAATGCTATATAAATATATACCATCTAATGCCACCTTGATCATCCTTTCTTTGGTAATAAGGATAGTATACATATAAAAATTAATTTTATCAATAAGATAAAAGTAAATAATAATATATAATCGGAAAGGCTGAATTAATTTGAAATGGTGAAATATTATAAAATAAGTAGTGAACCAAAAATAAATAAATTAGTAAAAAAAATAATTAAATACCTATTAATAATGTCTAGTATTTTCTTAATATCCTGTGGTAATACTGAAGAAATAATAGATAATCCTTTAAAAATTAATAGTGGCTCAATAATTAAAGAAAATTTAGGCAAATATGAATTTTATAATTTAATTAATAATTCATATAGTGCAGTAGAGAACAATAACATACCATTATTTTATGATATAAAAAGTAATAATTATATTTTTAATGAAAATGGAGAAATAAAATTAAATTATTTTGGAAAGAAGTTAATTTTAGATGAGGAAGGGGAAATAATAGTTCCTAAGTTATCAATAGGAGGAAACTATATTTCATATTTTGTTAAAGAAGATTTTTTGAAATTAATAATTAAAGATTTATCTAATTCAAAGCTTATAAAAATAGACAGTAATGTTGCTATTTCAGGTTATTTAGTAGATTGGCTTAATGAAGATACAATTATATACTATGGAGTAGATAAAGAAAAAAATAATGGTATTTTTAGTTATAATATAAAAGAAAAAAAAGAAGAACTTTTGTATAAATTAGATATTGGATTTATAGAATTCTTAAAAGTAGATGGTAATAAAATTTCTTTTGTTCAAGTTAAAGAGAATCATGATAAAGTTTTAAAAATATTAGATGAAAGCGGTAAAATTATAGATGAAATAGACAAAATTCTTGATATTAGTGATATAGAGATAAAAGCTGATATAATTTATTTTTTGGGAAAAATTGAGAGTAATGATTATTCCTTATATAAGCATAAAAATAATATTACAAAAAGATTGATTTATGATTTCCCTAAAATTATAAATTTGGAAAAAGGTCTTTCAAAAGATTGTAATGGAAATATACTTTTTATGGGCAGTGATGAGAATTATAATTTAAATGGTGTTTATTTATGTGAAGATGAAACTATTAGTATAATTAACTCTAATGAAAGTAATTATTACTTTATAGAATTTAAGTAAGAATATTTATAATAAACATTATAAATATTCTTATTTTTTGCAATTAAATGTATATAAAATACAAAAATGTAAATAATTATAATGGTGATTGTATGAAGGAGTTTAACATTGAGATAGCAGATGTAAATTTAGAAATTGCAAGAAAAATAAATAAAAGCAGGGCATGTAAAAATAAGTATTTGCCAATAAAAATAGAAAATAATGAGTTATTATTATTAACTTCAAATGAGAATATTAAAGATATTAAAGAATTAGAATTTTTGTATTCTTCCAAGATTAAGCTGAAATTAATAGATGAAGAGTATCTTTTAGCCCTTATTGATGCTGTATTTTTAGGTCAAAAAGAGAATATATTAGAAGAACTCCTTAAAAGGGCAGTAAACCAAAACTCTTCAGACATACATTTTGAACCTCAAAAAGAGGATGTGTTAATAAGATTTAGGATAGACGGAATTTTACATCCAATTTATAAACTTAATTATGAAGAATATATAAAATTAATTACTAAGGTAAAAGTTATGGGGAATATGGATATAACTGAAAAAAGAAGACCCCAAGACGGAAAATTGTATCATAAAATCCATGATAAGAATTATGATTTAAGATTATCAACAATACCTATATTATATGGAGAAAAATTGGTAATAAGGATACTTTATAGTGAGGTATTTAATTATAATCTTGATAGCTTAAATTTGAATTTAAAGCAAAAAAATAAATTAAATAAAATAATAAGCTTAAACAATGGCCTTGTTATAATTAATGGTCCAACTGGCAGTGGTAAATCAAGTACTTTATATTCCATTTTAAAAGAAATAAATAATAAGGAAATTAATATTACCACTTTGGAGGATCCAATTGAAGTAATAATAGAAGGAATAAATCAAATGAGCTTAAATCGAAAGGCTGGAGTAACATTTTCAAATGGCCTTAGAAGTATATTAAGGCAGGATCCAGATGTAATAATGGTTGGAGAAATAAGAGATGAAGAAACAGCAAAGATGGCTGTAACAGCTTCATTAACTGGACATAAGGTTTATTCCACAATTCATACTAAGACTCCTGGAGAAGTATTTTATAGATTAGAAGATATGGGAGTAAAACCATATTTAATAAAAGATTCATTAGTAGGAATCATTTCTCAAAGATTAATAAGAACTCTTTGCAATGAATGCAAAAGAAAGGAAAAATTGTATAGTTTAGATACGGGAAGTTTTTACAATTATATTAGTAAAGGCTGTAGATCATGTAATTTTACTGGATATAAGGGAAGGAAAGCTGTTAGTACAGTTGTGCTAATTGACAGCAAGGATAATAAAGAAGAAGTATTTGAAGAAATTCAGAAGATAGGGAACAATGAAATGATTGATAATTTAAAGGAATTATTAATACAGGGGGAAATATCTATAAGAGATTATAACAAATTTTTAATTGAAGAAGGTTTGGCCTATGAGGAAAACAAAATTATTTGCTAGTAAGAGAGATAGTAATAGCTTAGCATTAATTGCAGGAAATATGGCAGCCTTATATGAAAGTGGAATATCATTTTTACTAATTATGGATTTGCTTATAGAGCTACCTGTAAAGAAATGCTATAAAGAAAGTCTATATAAAATTAAGGAAGAGATTAAATCTGGAAAGACTTTAGAAGATGCCTTTAGTATTTATAAAGATTTATATCCAGAATTTTTTATAGGTATGATATCCTTGGGTGAAAAAAGTGGAAATTTAAATAGAGTTCTTAAAGGAATTGAAAGATATTATAAAAAAATTAATTATATTAGGGAAACAATATTAAATGCATTATCATATCCTATTATACTTTTGGCATCAATTATAATATTAATATTATTAATTTTTTCTATTATAGTTCCAAATTTATATAGTTTTTTTATTGATTTAGATATGGAAGTACCTTTAATATTTAGAATTGCTAATGAATTAAGTAAATTTGGTAAAGAAAGTCCCCTTTTACTGCTTATTTATATCATTTTTTGGGGAATTTTACTTCCATATTTTACATTAAAAGGATTTTTTAATAAATATATAAAAAGATTTTTTGTGAAATTTAAAGTTATAAGAGATTTTTATGAACTAATTTTCCTATTGATAGTAACTATTATTATTCAAAGTGGCGTAAGCTTGACTAAAGGTCTTATTTTTACGTCTAATAGTTTTAAAAGTTCTATATTAAAAGAAAAATTAATAAACTTACACAATAGCCTTATACAAGGAAAAAGTATTTCTGAAAGTCTAGAAAAAAGTAAGGAATATAGCAATTATACAATATCAATTATAAAATTAGGTGAAGAAAGTGGATCCATAGAGGATAGGTTAGACATTTTAACAGAGTATTTAGAAAGTAAAGTGATAAAAAATATAAATAAATATCTTACCCTTTTACAGCCAGGAATGATTATATTTATGGGAGGAATGGTTATGGTTTTTATTATTATTTTTGTTCTTCCAATTTTTGATTTGCTTTCAGGAAGTGCTATTAGATGAAAAAGAGAGCTTTTACTCTTATTGAAGTTATTATTGTAATTTCAATTCTTTCAATAATTTCAGGAATTACTTATATAGGGATAAATAATTATTTTAAAACAAAGAGCAAGTTAACTTTTGAAAGTACAGTTTCTGATGTTAGGAGATTATTAAGCTATGGTAAGCAATATTGTAGAAAGTATAAGGTAAAAGGATATATTCTTGTGGATATAAGGGGTAAAACAGTTCAGTTTAGTACTTTTGATTTAAATCATAATATAACTAAGGAAATAGAAATAGATAAAGATATTATAATAACTAGCAAGTTTAATAGTAATAACATAGAAATAAGTGAAAAAGGTTTTATAAAAAGTTCAGGAACTATCACTATTATTTATAATAATGAATATAAAAAGGAGATAAAAGTAGGGGTAGGAAATGACATAATAGGCATAAAGGATGGGGATTTAATAGAGTGAAAAGAAAAAAAGGAAGTATATTAGTTGAAGCAATTATAAGTTTATCAATTTTATTATTAGCTGCTTCAATTTCTGCAAATTTAATTAAATTTATGCAAAAATCTTTTATTATAAGGGAAGAAAGAGAAAGGGCAAATAGATTAGCTTATGCTATTGAAAATGAGATAAAACATAATCTGAAAATTGAAGAAATACTCAATGAATTAAATATTAATACTTATATTAAATATGAATTTTCACAGGAGAATTTTGAAAAGCTTTTAAGTATGCCTCTATTTAGTTTAAATAAGGGTGAAGGGGTAGAAATTAAAATTAAAGAAGTTAATGAGAATAATACAATATTATTAATGAATATTACTATTAAGGATAATACGGGGGCTATTTTAAGTGAGAGGGAATTTGTTAAAACAAATTGGGTTAAAAGATAAGAAAAAAGCTTATACATTAATTGAATTGGTAATAGCCATTGCTCTAGAATTAATAGTATTAGGAGTATCTTTTCAAATAATTTTAACTGCATATAAAAGTTATAAAATCTACAATGAGAAATCTATTATAAATGATTCCTTTGATGATGCACAATTGAATATTGATAGATTATTAAAAAATGAAATGATTGAAAATATTGAAATAATTGATAATGAGATTATTATTTATTACAAAGAAAAACATTCTGAGAGTTCAGTATATAAAAAGCTAATAAGGTTAGATAGTCTTAATAATAAAATTATAATCGAAACTTTTAATAATAATTTAAGAATAGGTGTAAATGTGGTTCTGAGGAATGTATCCGAATTTACAATAATAAATAAGGAGAATATATATTACTTAATTATAACAAATTTAAATGGAGAAAAGAGGATTCAATGTTTATAAAGAAAAAATTTAAAAAAGGATTTATTTTATTACAGGCTTCTATTGTTCTTATGCTTACTATTTTCATAGCTTCATTATCATTAAAAATAATTTCAAATAATTTTTTAAAATCTAAATTATACTACAGTTATGAAGATCTCAGTAGTTTAAATTTTAATGAAAGCGAATTTTTACAACTAGCTATTGAGGCCATAAATTTAGATTTATCTTCTTATGAAAATTTAAAAAATAAGGCTATAGAAAATTCAAAGGAAGTAAAAATTTATTCTAATAGTAATTATAAGAGTTTCTCAATTATTCATAATAGCAAAAAATTATATATGGTAGAAGCAAAAGGAAATGGGAAAAGATATATAGGACTTGATGAAGTAATAAAAGATGATAAATTATATTTAGTGCCTAATAGCTATAGAACGGATTATATATTATAAATAGGAGGGCTTATGCAAAGTATCCTTGGAGTTATTAAAGATAAATATTATTTTAAAGGTAAGGAATACAGTATTTATAAGCTAAGAGATTTACAAGATAAGCTAAATAATAATAGAAAAATTATTATATTTGATGAAAATATATTTATTAAGAAATATAAATTCGAAGGCAAATATTTGGAGAAATTTGTTGAAGAGAAGATAATAGATGAATTTTCTAATAGAGAGGAACTATTATTTCATTATGAATACAGAAAAAAAGATAAGATAATTTTTTTATATTCAATAAGGAATATTATATATAATGAATTATATAAAAATATTAAATCTTTGGAAATAAATCCTATTCAATTTTGGCTTAAGAGTTATATAAGTAAAAATAATAAAATAAAAAATTATGTAGCTATTTTCAAATTTTTTGATAAATATTATCTAATTGATGTTGAAGATAATATTATAATTAATTCTTATATTTATAGAAATTTAGATGAATTAAAAAAGATAATAAGTGAAATTAATAAGCAAATAATTATAGATACTTTAGTTTCAGATTTAAAAGTTGATAAAGCTTTTATAGAAGGAAAGGCTGGAGAAAAATTATATGAAAAATTATGTAAAAAATAAAAATTTCATACCTATAGATTATTTTGAAAAAATAAATGAAAAAAATAATATAGTTCGAAAAAGGTTATTAGATATTTTAATTTTAATTAATATTTTTATCTTTCCAATTACAATTAGTAACTTAAAAAATTATAAATCTGAATCTGCAGTTGAAGTTATCAGCATAGTTGAAGAGCCTAAAAATAAGGAAAATATTCTAACTTTTATTGAGGAAATAGATAAGGACATTATTAAATTAGAAATTATAAATGGAGCAGGAACTATGAAAATTAGAAATATAGATAAAATATATAATATTGAAGAAGCAAATAAAATAAAGATTATGTCAATTTCTAAGGATAAAGATAAAAAATATATCGTAGGAGTAGAAATATGAAAAAAAGAGAAATTACTTTAGTAATTGTATTAATATTAACCTTTTTGCAAATATTTTTATTAAGATATAAGGATGTTGAGAAGAAAAATGAAATTACAGAATGTATAAGTGAAGTAAAAACTGTTAAAAATATAAAGGATATAGAAAATGAATTAACTTTAATAAAAAATTTAGAAATTATTAATTATAATAAAAAAGAAGGAAGTTGGATTGGAAGACTAATTATAGAAGGTAGTAAAGATGAGGTTTTAGAAGCATTTAATAATTTAAAAGACTACAGAATAAATAACTATAGTATTAAATACTATGAAAATAAATTAGCTTTAGAGTTAGAAGTAGAAAAGATTTGATACCATATTAATCAAGTTAATATAAATAATTGCTTTTATTAATAAATTTTGATAAAATATTTTTGTTATGTCATAGAATAATATGACTAATGAGGCAATAATAAGTTAAATTAAATATTGAAAAGTTTTGGAGGGATATTTAATGATATCAGCAGGAGATTTAAGAAAAGGTACTACTTTTGAGTATGAAGGACAAGTTTATACTGTTATAGACTTCTTACATGTTAAACCTGGTAAGGGAGCTGCTTTTGTAAGAACAAAGCTTAGAAATGTTATTTCTGGTGGAGTTACAGAAACAACTTTTAACCCTACTGCTAAATTACAAGAAGCTGTAATAGAAAGAAAAGAAATGCAATATCTTTATTCAGATGGAGAATTATATTACTTCATGGATCAAGAAACTTTCGAGCAAATCCCATTAGAATATGAAAAAGTAGAAGATGCAATAAAATATTTAAAAGAAAATATGTATGCAATTATTAAGTTCTATAAGGGAGAAGCTTTCTCAGTTGAACCACCAAACTTTGTAGAATTATTAATAACTCAATGCGATCCAGCTGTTAAAGGAAATACAGCTACAAATGCTATGAGACCTGCAGTATTAGAAACTGGAGCTGTTGTTAATGTTCCAATGTTCGTTAATGAAGGAGATACTATTAGGGTAGATACTAGAACTGGCGAATACATGGAAAGAGTATAAGATTATAGTAAAGGCTAAGTTAAAACTTAGCTTTTTATTATAATTCCTTATTAAAAATAAAATTGCTTGTAAAGGAAAGTGGTTATGGAAAATATTAAGGAAAAAATAGAAATGTTAAAGAAATACATAACAAATGTTAATAATGAGGAGTATAAAAATATTTTTAATAACATCTTATCTGTAATAGATGATTTAACAAAAGTTACTGAAGAGTTAATTGTAAGGCAAGAGTCATTAGAAGAAAATATTCAATATTTGGATGAAGACGTAACTGGATTACAGGATGAGTTATTTGAAGAAGTAACTATTGAAGATTTAATTGAAATGGATAATGAGTTTGTTGAAATTAATTGCAAAAATTGTAATAAGTCTTTATTTGTAGAAAAAGAAGCTGTAGATAATAATAAAAAAATACCATGTCCTTTCTGTCATAACGATGCAATTTAATTAATATAAATTAATAGGATATGTTTTAAATTATTCGAAAGAAGTAATTTAAAACATATCCTATTTTATTTTTTAAAATATTTTACATATTTAATTATAAGTATGAATATTATTTGATAGGAAGAAATAAGTTTAAGTATAACCTTAGAAAAGGAAGTGGGAAATTGAGATATGAAGAAATTTTAAAAGTATTACCTCAAGATATTAATAAATTAATAAAAGATATATTAATAGAAAAGCCGGTCCAAGAAATTAGAATAAAGATAAATAAACCAATATTAATATATTTATCAGCTAGTGAAATTCTTCTTCCTTATTTAGTTAAAGAAGAAGATTTAAAGCAAATACTTGTTAAAATATCTAATTATTCTTTATATGCTTACGAAGAAGAAATAAAACAAGGTTATATAACAATAAAGGGTGGTCATAGAATAGGAATAGCTGGTGAATGTGTTTTAGTGAATAGGGAAATAAGAACAATTCGAAATATTTCCTCAATAAATATAAGAATATGTAGAGAAGTTATAGGTTGTTCAAATGAATTAATGAAATATATCAGTGATAATGATAGAGTTTACAATACATTAATTGTTTCTCCTCCTAAATGTGGTAAAACGACAATATTAAGAGATATAGCAAGGAATATTTCAGATGGAATGCCTATTATAGGACTTAGTGGGAAAAAAGTAAGTATTATAGATGAGAGAAGTGAAATAGCAGCTTGTTATAATGGAGTTCCACAGTTAAATGTTGGGATAAGAACTGATGTATTAGATAATTGTTTAAAGAAAGAAGGTATGATTATGGCCATTAGAAGCTTATCGCCAGATATCTTAATTTGCGATGAAATTGGAACAAAAGGGGATATAGAAGCTTTAAATATGGCTTTTAATTCTGGAGTAAATATTGTTGTAACAATTCATGGATATAGTATTGATGATATTTTTAACAGAAATATTTTTAAAGATCTATTAGAAAATAGAATACTTGAAAGAATTGTTATTTTAAGCAATAGAAATAGGGTTGCTAATATAGAAAAAATATATTCGGTAGGAACAAAGGGGGATGTAGTTTGTTTAAAGGGTTAGCATATATAGTAATTTTTCTTTCATGTAGTTATATTGGCTTCTATTATGGAGAAATTTATAAAAAAAGAAGTAAACAATTAAATAACGTATTGAAAGCAACTCTTTTTTTAAATAATGAAGTCATATATGCAAATACTCCTATGCCTGAGGCATTAAAATATATCTCTTTCAAAGTAGATTCACCAATAAAAGATATATTGATTAAAGTTTCAGAGAAACTCCTTTTAGGCGAAAGTAATAGTATTTATGAATCTTTTAAAGAGGAATATGAAAAAATGAGTTCAGAATTTCATTTGTATAAAGAAGACTTGAGGATTATTAAAGATTTTTTAAATTCCTTAGGTGAAACTGGAGTTTATGGACAAGATAAATTATTTAATTTAACTATTGAAAATTTAAAAATTAACTGTGGATCTGCAGAAGAAATAGCAAAAAAGAATGTAAAAATGTACAGAAGTTTAGGAATATGCATAGGTGCAATGATAGTAATATTTTTAATATAAAGAAGGAGGGAAATTTATGCTAGATGTAAGTTTAATTTTTAAATTAGGTGCAATGGGAGTGCTGATTATTGTAATAGATAAGATATTAAAGGTTAGTGGCAAAGATGATATTGCTGTAATAACAAATATTGCAGGAATAGTGATAATACTAATAACATTAATTGGTCTTATCAGTGACTTATTTAGTGCTGTAAGAACCATGTTTATGTTTTAGGTGATGTTATGGAAATCATTCAAATAGTAGCTTTTGCACTTTCAGCGTTATTCCTTTATTTGATTTTTAAAGATAGAAGAAGTGATATAGCAGTATTAATTTCTGCCGCTGCAGGAGTAATATTATTTTTATCAGTAATTGGAGAATTAGGTGAAATAATTAACTTTATAAAGGATATAACAAGTAAAACAAATATAGATCTTGTTTATATAGGAGTTGTTGTAAAAATACTAGCTATAGCTTATTTAGCAACCTTTTGTAGTGAAATATGTAGAGATGCGGGTGCATCTAGTATAGGAAGTAAAGTGGAATTTTCAGCTAAAATTCTAATATTAGCATTAGCAATTCCAATACTTATGGCTGTCCTTGATTCCATACTTCAAATATTATAGGTGATGAAATGAAAAATAGGGCTATATTTAAAAATAAAATAATTGTTATTCTTTTAGGTATATTTTTCTCTTTGATATTTTTTCCAAGAAATATAATTTATGCAGATGATAAAAATAATAATTTAGCATTAAATGAAAAAATTGATGAGGTGGAAATTAAGAATCAGTTAGAGTCACTATATAATTATATAAATAATATGAAATTAGATGTTGAAATTTTGAATGAATTAGATCCTGTTCAATATATAAAAAGCTATATAGAAAATGGCGAGGGTAATCTATCGTTTAAAACTATTTTAAATTCAATTATTAATTTTCTTTTTAAAGAGGTAAAAACTTCCTTAACCTTATGTATAAGCATTATAGCAATTGCTATTATATGCTCTTTAATTAAAAATTTACAAGCTGCTTTTTCAAATGACAGCATAAGCAATATAGCATTTTTTGCTTGTTACTGTATATTAATAATTTTGCTTACTAAATCTTTTATGGTTTCAATAAATATAGCAATTGATTTAATAAATAAATTATCCGATTTTATGGTAGCCATATTACCTGTTTTAGTTATGATGATAAGTACAATTGGAGGTTTTGCTCAGGCTGCGACTTTAGATCCTATAGTACTGGCAACAACAATAATAATTCCAAGAATATATAAAACAATAATAATTCCATTGATATTAGTATCTTTTGTGCTTCAATTTATAAATAATATATCAACTGAATATAAAATAAGTAATTTATGTAAACTTACTAAGCAAATAACGGTTTGGTTTCAGGGGATTATTTTAGTTACTTATATTGGATTTTTAACTGTGAGAGGAATAACTTCTTCTACAATAGATGCAGTAACTTTAAAAACTACTAAATTTGCAGTAGATAATTTTATTCCGATAGTTGGTAAGGCTTTTTCAGACGCAATATCTTCAGTAGCAGGATATGCATTAATAATAAAAAATGCTGTAAGTGCCTTTGGATTATTAATAATAGTACTTATGATGTTATATCCAATAATAAAATTAATATTGATTTCAATAATATATAAGCTTTCAGCATCTGTAATTGAACCAATAACAGATAAGAGAATTACGAGTTCCATCGCAGCTGCCTCAGATTCTGTAACTTTATTAATATCCTGTGTACTTTGTGTAAGTTTAATGTTTTTTGTAATTATAGGGATAATCGCATCGGCTGGAAAATTTGTAGTAGGAGGCTAAAGAATTATGGATCTAATCATGGAATATGTAATTACCCTTGCGACGATGATAATTTTAATTTCAGCTATAGAGTTAATAGCTCCAGACAATAGTATGAAAAAATATTTGAGATTTATATTAGGATTAATATTAATTGCTGTAATGCTTTCACCAATAATAGATATATTTTCTAATAAAGAAAATGTAATAGTAAGTAATATTGCGGAATATTTTGAATTAGAGAAGGAGGATGGTAAAAGTATTGAGGTAAGTAACAATAAAAAATATAGTAGTTCTACTTTAGAAATATTCAAAAAAAATTTAGAAAGAAACTGTAATAGATTGCTAAAGGAAAAATTTGATCATCAAGATTTTGATAGTAATATAGAGTGTAATATTAATACTGAAAATATAGAATATTCCATAGAAAAAATTAAAGTAGGAGTTAAAGATAGGGGAACTTCAAAAATACAAAAAGTAATAATAAATACTAAAGATGAAAATAGAAATAATGAAAATATAGAAAACAAGGATGAAATAGTAAGTTACTTAATGGAAACTTTTGCTGTAACAAAAGATAAAATAGAGATATATAAAATCAATGGATAGGAGTGAAAGAATGGGGAATAAAGATTTTAAAAAGGAATTAACAAAAATTGTTAATGATAAGAAGTTTTTAAATGTAGTTTGTATAGCATTGATTTTAGCCTTTTTATTACTTGCAATTAGCTTCCTAAATACTACAAGAAAGAAAAGCGAAAAGTCTGTTAGTGTAAGTGGTGAAGAAACAATAGATATTATCAGTAATGAAGGTAATGATATATTCAAAAATTATGAGGAACAGCAGAAAAATGAGTTGAAAAACCTTTTACGTAAAATTAAGGGAGTTGGAGAAGTTGAAGTAATGATTTATTTTAAAAGTGGAGAAGTAAAAGTGCCAGCAACTGAAGATACAACCACACAATCATTTACAGAAGAAAGTGATAGTCAAGGTGGAAAGAGAACCAACAATCAGCAAACAGATGGTACAAAGGTTGTAATGGCTGGAAATGGAAGTACTACTGAACCATATATTCTACAAGTTAACAAGCCTGAAATATCAGGAGTTGTTATTGTAGCTGAAGGTGCGTCGAGCAGTAAGGTGAAATATGATATTCAAGTAGCAGTTTCAAGCCTATATGATATTTCAATAGATAAAGTGAATGTATATCCTATGAAAGATTAGCATATAATTTTATTGTAAAATAGATGGGGGGAATTAAAAATGACAAAAAAACAATTTGGTATTATTTTTACGCTAATGGCTCTTATAGCTTTTGTAGGAGTATTAGCAGCAAAACTAAATGCTTCAGGCCTAAATGATCCAACAGATCTAGGTCAAGTTATTTCACAAGCTAACTTAGAAGATAAAAAGGATGATAAAAAGGACGATAAAGAAACTTTAGGAACACAAGATTATTTTTATAGTTTAAGAAGTGAAAAGGAGCAATTGAATTCTGCAACAATACAACAACTTAAAGAAGTTATTGAAAGCGAAAATACTGCTCAAGAAGAAAAAGATTTAGCAAATAATGAGTTAATTGAAAAGACTATGTTAATTAATCAAGAAGGACAAATTGAAATAAGCGTAAAAAATAGAGGCTTTGAAGATGCATTATGTTCAATTGAAGGAAATAAAGTAAGAATTGTAGTAAGAGCAGATGAATTAACAGAAGATGACACTATAGCAATTCAAGAAATTGCTGAAAATGTATCTGGAATCAGTGATGTAATAATCGAAGCAAAATAATTCATTGTAATATAATTATTGATTTGTTATAATATACCTAAGAAAAATGGTGTTTAGTAACACTTAGGAGGTAATTACATGGAAAAAATGAACAATGAAGAAACTATGGGAATTGTAAAAATTTCTGATGAAGTTGTTAGCGTAATAGCTGCTATAGCTGCAGAAGAAATAAAAGGTGTTGTAGATTTACAACAAGGTGTTAATAACATATCACAACTGTTAAAAGGGAAAAAAGCTTCAGGAAAAAATGTAAAAGTTACTTTAAATGAAGATAATGCAGTAATTGATTTATACTTATCAGTTGAATATGGAATTAAAATACCAGAAGTAGTGAGAGCTGTTCAAGAAAATGTTAAGAAAACTGTTGAAACTATGACTGGTTTGAAGGTAGAAGCTGTTAATGTAATTGTTCAAAACATTTACCTACCTAAAACTGAAAAAGAAGAAGCAAAGGAAAACTAATATCACCCTCTGATTTTTCAGAGGGTGTTTTTCTTGTGATTTAAATAATTTTAGTGTAGTATATTTATTGATTAAAAGAATATATAAAGTCAATAATATAGATACCAAGGAGGATAATATGAACAAAAACAGAAAAAGATCCAGAGAAATTGCAATGGAATTATTATTTAGTATGACTATAAACAAAAACACATTAGAGGAAACTTTTAATACCTTTATAGAAGAATACGAAATGAAATTAGAAATAATAGATGTAGAATACATAAAATCTATTTTGAAAAAGGTAGAAGATAATAAAGAGGAAATTGATGCAAGAATAGAAAAATCTTTAAACAAATGGTCAATAGATAGGATATCAAAAGTAAACTTAACAATATTAAGAATAGCTATAGCCGAGATGCTTTATTTTGATGATATACCTGAAAAAGTATCTATTAATGAAGCAATAGAATTAACCAAAAAATATTCAGATGAAAAAAGCGTAGCCTTTGTAAATGGTCTTTTAGATAATACTTTAAAAAACAAATAATTATCAAAAGGGAGAGGACTTATGGATAATATAATAGATGGAAAATTAATTGCAAATGAAATAAAAGAAGAAATAAAAAAATTTGTACAATTAAGAAAAGATAATAATAAAAGGGAACCAATGATTGCTTCAATATTAATTGGTAATGATGAAGGGTCTGTATATTATATAAACAGCCAAGAAAAATTAGCTTTATCATTAGGATGTAAATTTAAAAAAGTCCTTTTAGAAGAGGATATAGAAGAAAAAGATCTAATTAATATAATTGAAGCTTTAAATAATGATAATGAAGTTGATGGTATTATTGTACAATTGCCTCTTCCTAAGAAATTAAATGAAAAAAAAATAATAAATATAATATCCCCTAAAAAGGATATAGATTGTTTAACTTATATTAATCAAGGTAAATTGTATTCTGGGGAAGGAGAAATAATTCCTTGTACACCTAAATCTATATTAACTTTATTAGAAAAGTCAGATATTAATTTAGAAGGGAAAAAAGTTACAGTTATCGGAAGAAGTAATATTGTTGGTAAGCCTGTTGCACAATTAATGTTAAGTAAAAATGCAACAGTTACAATATGTCATTCAAAAACAAAAAATCTTAAAGAAATTACAAGAAAAGCTGATATTATAATAGTTGCCATCGGCAAACCAAAATTCTTAACAAAAGAATATGTAAAAGAAGGAACAATTGTAATAGATGTAGGAACTTCTTCTTTAAATGGAAAGATAACTGGTGATGTTGACTTTGATGAAGTTAGTAAAATTTCAAAACTTATTACCAAGGTTCCGGGTGGGGTTGGTGCCTTAACGACTACCTTATTAATAAAGAATGCATGTGAGGCGTTAGAAAGAAATGAAAATGAAAACATTAACTGTAACGGAGTTAAATAATTATATAAAAAGAATATTAGATAATGATTTTATCCTTAATAATCTTTTAGTAAAAGGAGAAATTTCTAATCTAAAATATCATTCTAGCGGTCATATATACTTTTCATTAAAAGATTCTACTAGTAAAATAAACTGTGTAATGTTTAAAAGTAATGCCTTAGAGCTTGATTTTATATTAAAAGAGGGAATGGAAGTAATAGCAAGCTGTAGATGCTCTTTATATCCGGGTTTAGGTTCGATGCAGCTCTATGTAAATAAACTTCAAAAGGAAGGCTTAGGAGAATTACATATAAAGTTTGAGAATTTAAAGAATAAACTTGCAAGGGAAGGATATTTTGATCAAGAACATAAAAAGTCAATTCCTAAAATGCCCAAAAGAATAGGGGTAGTAACTTCGGAAACAGGAGCAGTAATAAGAGATATAATAAATGTAACAAGACGTAGAAACAGTTTGGTTGATATTTTATTATATCCTGCCCAAGTTCAAGGTGAAGGGGCATATAAAACTATAATTGCTGGAATTGAGTTCTTTAATAAAAATAAGAATGTTGATGTTATAATTATAGGTAGAGGTGGAGGTTCTATGGAAGATCTTTGGAATTTTAATGAAGAAGATCTTGCAAAAGTGATTTTTAAATCTAAAATACCTATTATTTCTGCTGTAGGTCATGAAGTTGACTTTACTATTTCAGATTTTGTTAGTGATTTAAGGGCATCAACGCCATCTCAAGCAGTAGAAATAGCAGTTCCTCTCGAAGAAGATATATTTTCTGAAATAGATAATTATAAGATTAAGTTAAATGAAATAATAGATAAAAAGTTGTCATATGAGAGAGAAAGGCTATTAAATTATAAAAAATTTCTTTCTCTAAACAATCCAGAAATAATAATTTCAAATTCATATTTAGAACTTGATAGATTCAAGAATGACCTAAATAAAATAATAGAAAACAAGTTGGAAAAAGAAAAAATGAAATTAAAGTCTTTAAGTGATATTCTTCAGGCGCATAATCCAATAAATGTTTTAAATAAAGGATATACAATTATTAAGGATAATAATGATAATATAATTTCATCTAGAGATAAAATAATTGATTTAGAGGAAATAAAAATTATTTTTAAAGATGGAGAAATAAAAGGGAAATTTACTTCCTTAAATTAAGGAGTTGAGAATATAATGGCTAAAAAAGAAACTTATGAAGGTATGATTCAAAATCTGCAAGAGATTTTGAATAATATGGAAAATAATGATTTGCCCTTAGAAGAATTAATGAAAGAGTATGAAGCGGGAGTTAAATTGGTTAATAAATTATATAAAAGTTTAAATAATCTGGAAGGAAAACTACTTAAAATAAAAGATAATATGGAAGTGGAGTTTGAAAATGAAAAAGTATGAGGAGTTTAAAAATCAAATTAACGAGAAGCTGCAAAAATATTTTCAAAATAAGGGAAGTTATAATAAAATAATATATGAATCAGTAAGCTATAGTTTAAATATTGGAGGAAAGAGAATTAGACCCCTATTATTTTTATTGACTTATAACTTATATAAAAATGATATAAGTGAAGTTATTGATATGGCTTTAGCAATTGAAATGATTCACACATATTCTTTGATTCATGATGATTTACCTTGCATGGATAATGATGATTTAAGAAGGGGCATGCCAACAAATCATAAGAAGTTTGGTGAAAATATTGCTGTTTTAGCTGGAGATACATTATTAAATGAAGCAGCAAATTTATTAATACGTTTTTCCCTCGAACATGATAGAAGCGCCTTAGTTGCTTCAAATGAAATTCTAAAAGCGTCTGGTCCAGAGGGAATGATTGGGGGCCAAGTTGTTGACATAATAAATGAAAGTAAGAAAATCTCAAAAGAAGAACTTTTATATATGCATAATAAGAAGACTGGAGAATTAATAAGGGTTTCTGTAGTAGCTGCAGCAATAATTGCTAATGCTCCAAAGGAAGATATTGAAATACTTAATGAATTTGGAAAGAAATTAGGATTAGCTTTTCAAATTAAAGATGATATATTAGATCTAACCGGTGATGTAAATAAACTTGGTAAAAATACAGGAAGTGATCAAAATAATCACAAATCAAACTTTATTAGTTTATTTGGTTTAGAACATTGTGAAAGAGAATGTGAAAGATTAACAAATGAATGTATAAAATTGCTTGAATGCCTTTCAAAAGATACTAAATATTTAAAGGATATAACATTAGATTTATTAAATAGAGAGTCTTAAAGAAAGAAAGGTTAAAATATGGGAAAAATACTTGATAAAATAATTACTCCGGAAGAAGTAAAAAAACTAAACAATGTTGAATTAGAAGTTTTAGCAGAAGAAATTAGAGAGTTTTTAATAGAATCTGTTTCTAAAACTGGAGGGCATTTAGCCTCAAATCTTGGAGTAGTAGAGTTAACTATAAGTTTATTTAATAGTTTTGATTTAGAGAAAGATAAAATAGTATGGGATGTTGGTCATCAATGCTATGTTCATAAGATATTGACTGGAAGAAAAGATAAATTTGATAAATTAAGACAATATAATGGTCTAAGCGGCTTTCCTAAGCGAAGTGAAAGCAAATATGATACCTTTGATACAGGTCATAGCAGCACCTCAATTTCTGCAGCTCTTGGAATGGCAAGAGCAAGGGATATAAAAAAAGAAAAAAATAATATCATTGCAATAATTGGGGATGGTGCCTTAACTGGAGGTATGGCATTAGAAGCCTTAAATGATGTTGGTTTTAATAAAACAAAGCTAATTGTAGTATTAAATGATAATCAAATGTCAATTGCTCATAATGTAGGAGGCTTATCAAATCATTTAAATGCTTTAAGAGTAGAACCTAAATATAATAAATTTAAATCAACTGTAAATGCTACTTTAAAATCCAATAAAACAGGAGAAAAAATAGCAAATTATATTTCTAAATTTAAAGGAAGTATAAAACAGTTCCTTGTTCCTTCGATGTTATTTGAAGATATGGGATTAAAATATATTGGTCCCATAGATGGGCATGATATTAATATGATGTCAAAAGTATTTAATAAAGCAAAAGAAATTGATGAACCAGTAATAATCCATGTAGTAACATCTAAAGGAAAGGGATATGAATTAGCAGAAAGAAATCCTAATAAATATCATGGGGTTAGTCCTTTTGATTTAGAAAGTGGAGAGGCTTTAAGCAAAAGTAAAAGAAATTACTCTAAAGTATTTGGAGAAGTTATTTCAGAATTATCAAGAGAAGATGATAGAATTGTTGCAATAACTGCAGCTATGCCTGATGGAACTGGTCTTACAGATTTTGCGAAAGAGTTTCCAAAAAGATTCTTTGATGTGGGGATTGCAGAAGCACATGCAACTACATTAGCAGCTGGATTAGCTAGTGCAGGAATGAAACCAGTTTTTGCGGTATATTCAACTTTTCTTCAAAGAGGCTTCGATCAATTGGTGCATGATGTATGTATTCAAAACTTGCCTGTAATTTTTGCTATTGATAGGGCAGGTATAGTTGGAGAAGATGGAGAAACTCATCAAGGAATTTTTGATTTATCCTATCTATCAATTATGCCCAATATGACAATATTGGCACCAAAACATCTTGATGAATTAAAGCTTATGCTTAAATGGTCCTTAGATTTTAATGGGCCTGTAGCAATTAGATATCCTAAAGGTGGAGATCTTCCTGTTCCTATAAAGCCAATTGAAAAAGTTAAATTTGGACAGTGGGAAGAAATTGATGATGGTGAAAAATTAGCAATAATAGCTGTAGGAAAAATGGTACAGCATGTAGTTTTAGCAAAAGAAATATTAAAAATGCATAATATCAATCCTAAAATAATTTCAGCGACTTTTGCAAAACCATTAGACGAGGGAATGTTAAAAAAATTGGTTAAAGATGGTTATGATATAATAACTGTGGAGGATAATATTAAAAATGGTGGTTTTGGAAGTTATGTATTAACGAAATTAAATGAAATGGGATTTAATAAGAAAATCAAATTATTAGGCTTTAATAATTTTGTACCTCAGGGAAGTTTAGATATCCTATATAAAGAAAATCAATTAGATCCAGAAGGTATTGCTAAGCAAATATTAGAATTTAAATAAAGGAGATAAAAAATCTGTGAGAAAAGAGAGATTAGATGTATTACTAGTTGAAAAAGGAATATTTCAATCAAGGGAAAGAGCTAAAGCGGCAATAATGGAAGGAAAAGTATTTGTTGATGGTATAAGGGTAGATAAGGTGGGAACCAAAATAGATGCTGAAGCAGATATAGTTTTTAAAGGTAATCCCATTGCCTATGTAAGTAGAGGTGGATTAAAGCTTGAAAAAGCAATTAATGAGTTTGGCATCAATTTAAAAGATAAGGTGTGTCTCGATATCGGTGCTTCTACTGGAGGTTTTACAGATTGCATGCTTCAAAATGGAGCTAAAAAAGTATTTGCTATAGATGTTGGATATGGACAATTTGCATGGAAGTTAAGAACAGATGAAAGAGTAGTTTGTATGGAGCGAACTAATATAAGATATGTAACTTTGGAAGACACAAAAGAACCTTCAGATTTTGCATCAATTGATGTATCCTTTATATCTTTAAGAACTATAATGCCTGCAACATTAAATTTATTGAAGGACAATGGTGAAGTGGTTGCTTTAATAAAGCCCCAATTTGAAGCAGGCAGGGGAAAAGTAGGCAAAAAGGGTGTTGTAAGAGACATTAATATACATAGAGAAGTAGTTCAAAATATAGTAGAATTTTTACTAGAGAACAATTTAAAGATAATAAATTTATCTTATTCACCAATAAAGGGGCCTGAAGGAAATATTGAGTATTTAGTTTACTTTTCAAAGGATATAAATAAGGAAAGTAATTTTAAGTTTGAGGATATCGAAAAGGTCATAAATGAATCTCATAAAATACTATAATTTAATTATAAGGCTTCAGGTTTAACTGAAGTCTTATAAAGATATATAAGAATATAATAAATGCAAGGGAATGAGGTTATGAAGAGAATTGCTATTGCTAGAAATCCTTCCAAAGATAAAGATAATAAATTTATAGGGAAAGTACTAGAAAAGATCAAGGAATATTTTAATGAGGCAGAAATTATTTTATTAAATAGCTATGAAATAGATGATTACAGTTTTGCAAGCCCTTTGGATTTAATAATAGTATTGGGTGGAGATGGTACCATATTAAGTGTTGCAAGGGGAATAAATGGCAAGATTAAGGTTCCTATATTAGGAATAAACATAGGAAATTTAGGCTTTCTTACGAGTATAGAAATATCAGAAATTGGTAAAGCTTTTGAAAAAATTAAAAATGGCGATTATATTTCTGAGGAAAGGATGCTTTTAACTTGTGATTTTCCTCTTGAAAATGAAAAGGATAAATCCTTAGCTTTAAATGATATTGTTATTTTGAGAGAAACTTTATCAAGAATGATAAATTTTGAAATATTTATCGATGGAAAAAGATACTGTAATTTTAAGGGGGATGGTCTTATAATATCTACCCCAACTGGTTCTACAGCATATTCCTTTGCAGCAGGTGGACCATTTATTTATCCTGATTTAGATGTAATAATATTAACTCCGATTTGTCCTCATACACAAGGCATTCATCCTATTGTCTTAAATAGTCATAGTGTGATAGAGATAAAAGCAGAAAATGGCAAGGGAGAGGCCTTTGTAAATTTTGATGGTCAAAAAGCAATAAAATTAACTGATGATATTCTTGTAAGAGTTAAAAAAGCTGATGAATATGCAAATATTATATTGTTTGATGATTACGATTATTATAAAATACTAAGATCAAAGATTTTAAATAATTGTAGAGAGTACGAAGGTGATTAAATGAAATCAAAAAGACATGAAAAAATATTAGAAATAATAAATAGAAAGGACATAGAAACTCAGGAAGAATTAGCTGAAGAACTAAAAAAAGCTGGCTTTGATGTTACTCAAGCTACAGTTTCAAGAGACATAAAGATTTTAAAATTATTAAAAGTACAAGGCATTAATGGACGATATAAATATGTTGAACCTACAAAAGAAGAAAAAGATATAAATGATAAATTAGAAAGTATTTTAATTAATGCTGCAGTTTCTGTTGAGAATGTAGATAAAATTGTTGTAGTAAAGACCCTTACAGGATCAGCAATGGCTGTTGCAGAAGCTATTGATAAGCTGTTTGATAAGGAAGTTGCTGGTACAATAGCTGGAGATAATACAATTTTTATATTAGTAAGAACAATTGAGAAGGCTGTTGAATTAGTAGAAGATGTTAGAAAAATGATTTTGTAAAGGTGATATAATATGTTATTGCAATTGAATATAAAGAACTTTGCATTGATTCAAGAGTTATCAGTAGAATTTGGGAAAGGCTTTAACATCTTATCAGGAGAAACTGGTGCAGGAAAATCAATATTAATAGACACTATTGATTATGTATTAGGAGGAAAATTTTCAAAGGATTTAATAAGATATGGTGAAAATAAAACTTATGTTGAAGCAATTTTTACAATAGAAAATCAAGAAATATCAAATTTATTGAAAGAATTAGAAAGCGAAGAAGATGATTTATTAATAATATCTAGAGAGACAACTCTTAATGGTAAAAGTATTGTAAAGGTTAATGGAAAGTCTGTTGTATTATCTTTTATAAGAAAGCTAAGAGAAAAGCTTTTAGATATTCATGGACAGCATCAAAATCAAAATTTATTAGATAGATCTTCTCATATATATTATTTAGATGATTTTATAGGAGACAATGTTAATAAATATTTAAATGATTTTGAACTATTAAGAAATGAACACAATGAAATAGTTAATAAAATTAAATCCCTTAATGGTAATACAGATAGGGAAAAATTAATAGATTATTTAAAATTTCAAATTGAAGATATTGAAAAGGCAAATCTGAAACTTGGTGAAGAAGAACAGTTAAATGAAGAATTTAATATTTTAAATAATGCTGAAAAAATCTCTTTAGCATTAAATAAATCCTATTCTATTTTAGATAATTATAATGAAGGAATGTCTGTAATTGAAGGAATTTCCAAAGTAATATATGAGCTTTCTTCTGTTGAGAAACATTTAGAAAAGATAAAGGAAAAAAAAGATCGACTTGAGGAAATTTTATATCTATTAGAAGAGATTTCGAGAGATATAAGGGATATTTCATCAGAAATATATTATGATGAATTTGAATTAGAAAAAGTAAATTCTAGAATATATGAAATCAGTTTATATAAGAAAAAATATGGAGAATCTATTGAAGATATATTAAAGTATTTAAACAAATTAAAGCTTCAATATGATGAGCTTATTAATTCGGAAGAAGTAATTAAAAAGTTAGAAATTCAAAAAAATAAAATAGAAGAAAAAATGAAAGAATTAGCTTCAAAAATACATGATGTAAGAGTGGAAAATGCTTTGCTTTTGGAAGAAAAAATAAAATATGAATTATCTTATATAGGAATGGATAAGACTGATATAAAGATTTTAATAGAACAAAAGGAAGATTTTAATGAAAGAGGTTTTGATGAAGTTTCTTTTATGATATCAACAAATCCTGGAGAGCCACTTAAATCGTTAGAAAAGGTCGTATCAGGAGGAGAATTATCAAGAATAATGTTGGCTTTAAAATGTGTATTTATTGACAAAGATAAAATTCCAACATTAATATTTGATGAAATTGATACTGGTATTAGCGGTTCCATTGCAAAAAGAGTTGGTGAAAAAATGTATCAAGTTGCAACAAAGCATCAAGTATTATGCATTACGCATCTTCCACAGATTGCAGCTTTGTCTGATTCTCATTACTTTGTTTCAAAAAAGATTGAAAATAATAAGACATTTACTCAAATAAAGATATTAACTAAAGAAGAGAAAATAAATGAAATCGCCAAGATGACTAGTGGAGACGAAATAAGTAACCTAACTATAGAAAGTGCTTCAGAAATGGTAAAACTTGCAACATTAAAAAAGGAAGAAATCTTGAAAGCCATATAAATTAAATACATAAAAATATATAATTTTGCAAAAAATAAAATCATAGCAAAACGCTATGATTTTATTTTTTTATAATCATAAAAAATTACTAGCAAAGACTTACAGCATAATCTTAAATATTCAGGGAAAGTTAATTATAACGAGGAGGAGATAGAATGAGAAAATCTAAGGTAAAAATTACATATATAGCTAGCGCTCTAATATTGATCCTAAGTATAATTACCTTCCTGAGTTTAAGTAAAATACCAGAGACAATTTATGTATCTAATTCTGTTGAAGCTTCAAATATGAATAATATATCTTCGAATTTTCTAATTAAAAATTATGAAGTAGATAAAGATAAGATTGAAATAAAGTTATTAGGTTTAATACCATTAAAATCAGTAAAATTATCTAAGATAGGAGATATAGAACTTTATCCAGGTGGAAATACAGTAGGAATAAAATTATCAACTAAAGGGGTTTTAGTAGTTGGATACTCTGATGTTAATTGTGAAAGAGGTCAAGTAGAAAGTCCAGCTAAAAGATCAGGTATTCAGCTTGGAGATGTTATAACTAAAATTAATGGAGAAGAGATAGAAAATTCGAAGGATTTATTAAGAAAAATAAATGAACTTAAGGATTCAAAGATTATATTGCAATATATAAGAAATGATGTTTCAGAGAGTAAGGAAATAAATTTAGAAAAGGAAGAAGATGGATATAGACTTGGATTATGGGTAAGAGATTCAACAGCTGGTATTGGAACATTAACTTTTTATCACAAAGAAAGTAAAATATTTGGAGCTTTAGGTCACCCAATAACAGATGGAGATACAAATGAACCATTTATAATAAAAGATGGTAATCTTCTAGACTCCTCAGTTATAAGTGTTAAAAAAGGTGAAAAGGGAATGCCTGGTGAATTAAAGGGATTATTTTTAAATGAAAAAGAAGGAATTGCAATTATTAAGAAAAATACTGAATCAGGGATTTTTGGAGTTGCTAATAAAAATATTACAAGTAAAATTACCAATAAACCAATGAAAGTTGCCTTCAGAAATGAAATAAAAGAAGGAAAAGCTCAAATTATTACTACGATAGATGAAAATGGACCAAAATATTATGATATAGAAATTATTAAATTATTACCACAGGATGAGCCAGGTCCAAAAAGCATGTTAATAAAAGTAACAGATGAAGAGCTTCTTGAAAAAACAGGAGGAATAGTTCAAGGGATGAGTGGAAGTCCTATTATACAAGATAATAAGATAATTGGAGCAGTAACTCATGTCCTTATTAATAAGCCAGATGTAGGATATGGAATATATATAGAATGGATGTTAAAAGATGCAGGAATAATAAATTAGGAGCCAATAGGCTCTTAATTTATTAATTTAATTAAATAAAAAAATATCTTACAAATTATACAAAAAAATTTAGAAAAAATTGTAAAAAGGAGCTGTTAATATAAAATTATTTATGCTATAATTATGGTAAATTGTTAATGAAAACATTGTTTTTTAAAGATTTATCTATATTAATAATATTAATAGATGAATTTTAAAAAATAAATAAATATCAAATAACATAATCTTAGGAATTATTTTGGAAATATGGGGGAGAGAAGTATGAAAGACTCAAAAATTTCAGTTTTAATAGCTGACGACAATAAAGAATTTTGCAGTATTTTAAATGACTATTTATTGAACCAAAAAGATATTGTAGTTACAGGAGTAGCTAAAGATGGAAGAGAGGCATTAGAGTTAATTCAAGAGAGAAAGCCTGATTTAGTTATTTTAGATATTATAATGCCACATTTAGATGGACTTGGAGTCTTAGAAAGATTAAATTCAATGAATCTTGATAAAATTCCAAGAATAATTGTATTATCTGCTGTTGGACAAGATAAAATTACACAAAAGGCTATTACATTAGGGGCTGATTATTATGTAGTAAAACCATTTGATATGGATATATTCACAAAGAGAATAAGGGAAATGTTTAATGGAAGTACAGATGAAATAGTTAAAAAGCCTACAACAGTTATTGATAATACAGTAAAAACACAAAGCAAAGGTGAAATGGATCTTGAATCTGAAATAACTAGTATAATCCATGAAATAGGAGTTCCTGCACATATTAAGGGATATATGTATTTGAGAGAAGCAATAACTATGGTAGTAAATGATATGGAGCTTTTATCAGCAGTAACAAAGGAACTTTATCCATCAATTGCTAAAAAATATAATACAACTGCTTCTAGGGTAGAAAGGGCCATAAGGCATGCTATTGAAGTTGCATGGGGCAGAGGACAAGTTGATGCAATTAATAAGTTATTTGGATATACAATCCATAATGAAAAAGGTAAGCCTACAAATTCTGAATTTATAGCTATAATTGCTGATAAATTAAGATTAAGAAATAAGGTATCTTAAAGTATTCCTTAAATTTTTGAAAATTAAAGTGAATAAATTATTATAACACTTTCATTTGCAATGAGTAAATGAAAGTGTTTTTATATTTTATTGCAATTTATTCTAATAAGTAATTTATCAGTTTATTAAAGTAAAGGTGTAGGAAAAATAATAGTATTCAATTAAAAATTATAATTAAAAAATTTATAAATTAGTTAATAAACAAAGAAACTGTTTCATAGTATTAATTATGGAACAGTTTTTATGTTATAAATAAAAAGTTTTACATATATTCAATTATGAATAATAAGTAAAGTTTAATCATATTATGTTTTATAGCTGTTTTAAGGAGGAATAATATGGACATCATAAGAAAAATTAATTCAAACTTCAGGGATAATAAAATTTTCTATTTACTAGTTGTTTCATTCTTCTTTGTAGGCATATTACTGGGCTCATATACCATAAAATATATGGATGGAGTAGATGCAGATAGTTTATCTAAATATTTTACTGAATTTATTAAAAGCTTAAATTTTCAGCAGGTAGAAAATAAGGAACTTTTAATAAGTATTATTAAAAATAACATTATAATTATTTTACTTATTATAGCCTTAGGATTTACTAAGTTTGGTGCACCAATTATTTTAATTATTGATTTAATCAAAGGTTTTACTCTAGGATATACCTTTAGCTTTCTATTAACGACCTTTGATGGAAAAGGATTATGGATAGCTTTAGTTTCAACTGTTCCACAAAATATTTTTTATATCCCATTTTTCATTGGAATAAGTATAATTTCTTTGGAATTATCTTCTTTAAAGTTTAAGTTAAAATTTTTTAGTGGACAAGGAACTAAAATAAGACTAGAGTCTTTAACGATGAAATATGGATTTTTTTTAATTCTCTTTTCAATAGGAGTATTAATTGAGTGTTACATGAGTCCAGGCTTGATAAAATTTATCTTAACAAAAGTTTATAAATTAACCTAATCTAATGAAGATAAAGAAGGATTGATAAGTTTTTTGTCGAATAAATAATATGTTAGGATAGGGGAGAATTATGAAAGAAATTGTGAATGATTACAAGGAAGCTTTACTTAAAAGTCATAAAAGTGAGAATACAGTATATGCTTATGTAACTGATGTGAACTTATATGTTAAATATTTAAGTAGTAAGAATTTAAATATAAATGAAACCGATAATGTATCAATCTCATCATATATTCAATATTTATTAGGACAAGGAAAATCAGAAAGATCAATAAACAGAATAGTAATAAGCTTGAGAAGCTTTTATAATTATTTAAAAGATCAAGAAGTAGTAGATGAAATACCTAAGATATATTATAAAAATACATCAACATCAAAAAAGCTACCAGTTATTTTAACTGTAGAAGAAGTAGATAAAATTATAAAAGTAATCGATAAAGATTCAAATAAAGGAATACGTGATAATGCTTTACTTGAACTTATGTATGCTACTGGAATGAAGGTTTCAGAAATTATAGGAATAAAAGTTGATCATGTAAATTTGGAATTGAGTTTTGTAAAATGCTATGATAATAAAAACTATGAAAGGTTAATCCCTATAGGAAGAAGTGCAGTAAGAGCTTTAGAGGAATATTTAAAAATTAGGGAACAAATTGCTTCGGCAGGTGTGGACAATCTCTTTGTTAATTTAAATGGTAATCGCTTAACAAGACAAGGAGTTTGGAGAATTGTAAAAGAATATGCCCATAAAGCGGGAATAAAAAAGGAAGTAAATTTAAATACCTTCAGACACTCTTTTGCAGTACATTTATTGCAAAATGGTGCTAATGTTAGAGCTGTACAAAAGTTACTTGGTAATCAGGTATTAACCTATATGGATACTTATTATGAAATAATAAATAATGATAAAATAAACATAGTATATAAAAACTCCCATCCTAGAGCATAATAATATTTGTAACTAAAATAAGCTGATATAATAAAATTTAAATCTAAAATTAAGAAAAAGAAATACCAAATAAGATGCTAAATTAGATTACAAAAAATAAAATTTATATATAAAAACTAGTGAAAAATAAATTAGGAGGAAAAATTTATGAGAATGTATGACATCATATTAAAAAAAAGAAAGGGTATTGAATTAACTAAGGAGGAAATTGAGTATTTTGTAAATGGGTATACTAATGGAGAAATTCCAGATTATCAAGCATCTGCATTGTTAATGGCTATCTTTTTTAATAAAATGTCAAAGGAAGAAACAAAGAATCTTACTATGGCAATGGTAAATTCAGGAGATAAAATAGATTTATCATCTATAAAGGGAATTAAAGTAGACAAACATTCAACTGGTGGAGTTGGTGATAAGACAAGTATCTGTTTAACACCTTTAGTTGCGTCTTTGGGAGTTCCAGTTGCTAAGATGTCTGGAAGAGGTCTTGGTCACACTGGTGGAACAATTGATAAATTAGAATCCTTTAAGGGATTTTCAGTAGAACTAACAGAAGAAGAGTTTATTAAGAATTCAAATGAAGTTGGAGTTTGTATAGTAGGTCAAAGTGCTAATTTAGTACCTGCCGATAAAAAATTATATGCTCTAAGGGATGTTACTGCTACAGTGGAAAATGTTTCATTAATAGCATCTAGTATTATGAGTAAGAAAATTGCCTCTGGGGCTGATGCCATAGTATTAGACGTAAAAGTTGGAGAAGGAGCTTTTATGAAAACTCCTGAAGCAGCAAAAGAATTGGCTAGGGAAATGGTTGATATAGGAAATTCCCTTGGAAGAAAGACAATAGCAGTAATTTCTGATATGGATCAACCTTTAGGTTATGCTGTTGGAAATGCTCTAGAAGTTAAAGAGGCGATAGAACTTTTAAAAGGAAATGGACCTAAGGATTTATTAGAATTAACTTTAACATTAGGAAGTAATATGTTAGTTTGCGCTAACAAAGTAAGCAGCTTTGAAGAAGGAAAAGCTTTACTAGAAGAAAACATAAAGAATGGAAAAGGTCTTGCAAAATTAAAGGAATTTGTTATGGCACAGGGAGGAGATGCATCCTATATTGATGACTTAGATAAATTTCCTAAGGCTAAACATATAGTTGAGGTAAGAGCTTTAAAAGATGGAGTAATTTCCAAAATTCATGCTGAGCAGGTTGGAATTATTGCTATGAAGATTGGTGCAGGAAGAGAAACAAAAGAAAGCAATATTGATTTGGCAGTTGGAATTGTATTCAATAAGAAAAGAGGAGACAAAGTTAAAAAAGGTGATGTATTAGCATATATTCATAGTAATGATGAGAATAATATAGAAGAAGCTAAAAATGAATTATTAAATAATATAATAATTTCAGATAGTTTAGAAAAGGAAACTCCATTAATTTATGATATAGTTAAGTAATGTTTAATATTAGTTAATAGGATAAAAATATGATGTAGTATGAAAATACTATATCATATTTTTATTTTTTTTGGTAATAATAAGCTTGAAAGGAGGAAGTAAAAAATGAATAAAAATCTAATAAAGAAAATTATAATAATGGTTTTAGCTATTAATATTGTAAATACAATCCCTGCAAAAGCAATAACTGATCCTAGCAATGATTTTTACGAAGATATTGTTGATTATTCTTATATGCTAACAAATGAGAAAGCATCAACAGAGGGAGAAATAAATGTTGATGCAAAATCAGCTTTGTTGATGGAGCCAGTAACAGGAAAAATAATTTATGAAAAAAATATAGATGAAAAATTTGCACCGGCTTCAGTTACGAAGATTATGACTATGCTTTTAACTATGGAAGCCATAGATAGCGGAAAAATATCTTTACAAGATAAAGTAACCTGTAGTGAAAATGCAAAAAAAATGGGGGGCAGTACTATGCTTTTGGATACAGGTGAAATTAGAACAGTTGAAGAATTATTAAAGGGTGTTGCCATTGCATCTGGTAATGATGCATCAGTAGCTTTAGCAGAATATTTAGCCGGTACAGAAGAAGCTTTTGTAGAAATGATGAATAAAAGAGCTCAAGAGTTAGGAATGAAAAATACTACTTTTAAAAATTGTAATGGTCTTCCTGCAGAAGGGCATCTTTCTACAGCTAGAGATATTGCAATAATGTCAACTGAACTATTAAAGCATCCTGCAGTATTAAAGTACACTGGTACATATATGGAAACAATATCAGAAGGAAGAAGGACACCTATAGAACTAGTCAATCATAATAAATTAGTTAGATTTTTTGAAGGTTGTGACGGATTAAAAACTGGTTATACTCAGGAAGCTAAATATTGTATTTCAGCTACAGCAACAAGAAATGGAGTAAGAATGTTAGCAGTAATTATGGGGGCTCCAACATATAAAGTTAGAAACAGAGATGCAAGTATGTTAATGAACTATGGCTTCTCTAAATTTGAAGGTAAAAAGCTGTTTACTAAAGATCAAGATGTAGATACAGTATATCTAAATAAGCAGACAGATAAGTTTATAGTTGCAAAAGCTAAGGATGACCTTATAGCTATAGTACCTAAGGGTACAGATAAAGAGATTGAACAAAAGATAATCTTAAATGAACCTAAGAAAGAATATAAAGCTGGAGAAATCATAGGTAAATGTGAAGTATATCTAGGAGAAGATAAAATTGGAGAAGTTGAACTTTATTCAGATAGAGATATTAAGGTTGGCGGATTCCTAGAAAACTTTAAATTTAATATGAAGAATATGTTTAGAAAGGGTATTTAATTGGAGGCTGTTTAATACAGCCTCTTTTTAAAACTATTGTCCTTTAATAAAAAAATTGATAATATATTCATAGAAAATGTTAAAGGATGATGATTACATTGGAAATGCCAAAAATAAAAATAGCAAATTTTGAGGGACCTTTTGATTTGTTATTACATCTAATTAAAAAACATGAAATGGATATTTATAATATTGAAATAAATAAGATTACAAATCAATATATTCAATATTTAGATGAAATGAAAACAATGGATTTAGAAATTACTTCAGAATTTATCGTTGTAGCAGCCAGCTTAATTGAAATAAAATCTAGAAAACTACTACCAGTGTTTAAGGAAGAGGATAAGGCTGAAGAAGATTTAGAAAAGAATCTAGTTGAAAAATTAATAGAATATAAGAAATTTAAAAATGCTGCTTTATTTTTAAAAGACAAATATCTTAATACTGGGGAAGTATATACTAAAAAACCAGAGTTAATAAAAGAAAATAAATTCGAAAAAAAGGAAGAAGATTTATTTAAAAATCTTACATTATTTGATTTATACAACATATATAATACGCTGTTAGAAAATTTCTTAAATAAGCAAAATAATAATAACAGCATAGAAGAAATTGAAGAAAGAATATATTTGGACAAGTTTAAAATTGAAGATAAAATGGAAGATTTAATTAGTAAAGTTTTGAAGGAAAAGATAGTTAGATTTAAAAGTTTAGTGGAATTATCTAGTTGTAAAATTGAAACAGTAGTAACCTTTTTAGCTTTATTAGAGCTAATAAAAATGAGAAGAGTAAAAGCTTATCAAGATAGGATTTTTGGAGATATTTTAATTGAAGGGAGAAGGGAAGTTGAATAATATAGAAGGAAAACAATTTGAGTTCGAAGAGCTTTCATTAAAACCTATAGCAAAGTCTGTTATAGAATCTCTGCTATTTGTTAGCGGAGAACCATTATCATTAAAGGATTTAAGCAACGCTCTAGAAATGCCTAATAAGTATTTAAAGGAAGTTTTAGAAGAAATGATTCATGACTATGAAGAAGATGAAAATAGAGGAATAAAAATAATACAAATAAATGGTGAATTTCAACTTGTTACAAAGGAAAAAAATAGTGATTATATTCAAAATCTATTAAAGAAAAATAAAAGACAATCCCTATCTCAAGCATCATTAGAAAGTTTAGCAATAATAGCTTATAAGCAGCCAATAACAAGAATTGATATAGATGAAATTCGAGGAGTTAAATCTGAAAGTGCAATACAGAGATTAATAGAAAAAGACTTGATAAAAGAAGTTGGAAGATTAGATGTACCAGGAAGACCGATATTATATGGAACAACAGAAGAATTTTTAAGACAATTTGGCTTAAAGGAATTAAAAGATCTTCCAGACTTAGAAAGTTTTGAAGAAGAATTAAGTAATAGTGAAATTGTTAAGGAAATAGAAGAAGGCTAAAAGACTAGCCTTCTTATTATTTATTAAATAATTTTCCTTATGATTAATATAAATTATTGGAAGAAGAATCGCTTTCATCAATGTTTGTTATATTATTGGATGAAGTATTTTCTTCAGGATCTTTTTCTTGCTTTTTCTTGTCTAAGTTAAACATTCCCTTTATATTATCTAAAATTTGAGGTATTGAATCTAAGACTTTATCGTAAGGATGTTCATGATCAACATTAAGAAGTCTAACAGTATCCTTTCTAACAATTAAGAAAGCTACTGGCTTAACAGTTACTCCTACACCGGAACCCCCTCCGAAGGGATGTTTAATATCTCTTGTTGGTTCATTTTTTATTGGGGGGCCAAATTCAGAACCACCAGATGCAAAGCCAAAGGATACTTTTGATATTGGAACTATGCATGTTCCATCACTTGTTTCTATGCTGTCGCCTATTACGGTATTAACATCAATCATTTCTTTTAAGTTTTCCATTGTACTTCTCATTAAATTCTCAATTGGATGTTGTTCATTACCCATGTATTTTTTCCTCCTTTTTAAGAGTTCCCTCTATAATTTCAAAACTTTTTAGCATTAAAAATAATATATATATAATATTTGCTAAACTTAGATAAAATATACTTCTTATATTAAAAAACAAGGTTTTTGTGT
>Ga0134092_1000428_pt1 | contig 42419 bp, 41 predicted proteins | sample 3_6taG_FD_94454 | JGI IMG/M metagenome (GOLD analysis project Ga0134092, IMG submission 94454) | Switchgrass degrading microbial communities from high solid loading bioreactors in New Hampshire, USA - 3_6_20_6_A3 metaG | ecosystem: Engineered > Bioreactor > Semi-continuous > Anaerobic >... | reverse complement strand
TAACCATAGTTGAGAACCTCCTGTATGTTTGGATTGGACACCTAAATCATACATGATTTCTCACTATGGTTGTCAATTTTTTTATTACATTTTACCTGTTGCATTTAATTTTACAATGAACCATTCAGTTATTTTTTGAAATAATTCCTTATATGATTCCTTATTCTATAAAGGCATAAATTCAACGTCTATCCTATCTTCTCACCCCCTAATAAAAAACCGTTATCTTATCTATAAGCTTACATCTGTCACTATCAGGACAGTTGATATATTTCCTCTTCTCGAATAAAACAAAGCTATTGACAAAATTGGTTTATAGTTATAAACTTAAATAGGTCGATAGTTATAAACCTAAGTTGGAGAAAGGGGAATGTTATGAAATATTATTTAAATGACAGTGAGTATCGTTTTATGTGCATTGTATGGGATGTGGAGCCAATAAATTCAATGGAACTGGTAAGGATATGTTACGATAAACTCGGGTGGAAAAAATCTACAACCTTCACTGTAATCAGAAACCTGTGCAAAAAACAGATTCTGTCTAATGAGAATACAGTAGTAAAGGCCCTTGTTTCACGTAGCAATATTCAAAAGCAGGAGGCCCATGAATTTCTGGATAAAAAATTTCAAGGAAGTCTGCCTGCATTTATCTCAGCGTTTTTACAGGATAAAAAACTGACACGGGAAGAAGCTGAATATCTTCAGAAACTCATAGACGATATTAAGGAGGATAAATAAATGACTAAGTTATTTGAACTGATCCTTCAAAACAGCTTTATCGGTATAATTTTTATATCGGTAATATTAGTAATACGGCAGCTTACCAAAAACTTTTCAAAAAGATACGTTGTTGTTCTTTGGATTCTGCTGCTTACAGAACTGCTGTTTACTCCGCTGGTCACAGGTCCCTTTCATACAATGCGAAACGTCGCAATCTTTAATTTTAATGATAGCGTTTATGACAGTTCTGACAACTTAGGACAAAATCAAATAAACTTCGATAACTCCGATACATATGAAAAAATAGATGAAATCAACTCAATCGGTAACAGTAATTTTGGGGTGGCAGGTAAGGTACAGGGAACCAGCATTGGTAAAAACAATCTCATCCAAAATAATATCCCATCTTCAAGTAATGCCGGTTCCAATCCCATCGGAAAGTATAGATTAGTAGAATATCTATCCTTTGTATGGCTTTTGGGAATCACAGTCTTCACTATTTATTTCCTTATACAGTATATAAAATTGCGGCACAAGGTAAATACGGCTATTAAAGTGGATAATAACGTATGGGAAACTTCAGCCTGTGACCTTCCGTTTGTTATGCCCGGTATTCCTTCTAAAATCTACATTCCGGTCGGACTTGAAGGACGTCAGCGTGAAGATATTCTTGCACATGAAAAGGAACATATCAAACATTTTGATCCGTGGATAAAATGTATAGCAACCATAGCTTTAACTGTACACTGGTTCAATCCTTTTGTCTGGATTGCATTCTCCCTGATGGGAAAAGATATAGAAATGTATTGTGATGAGCGTGTTTTAAAAGGAAAAGAACTAAAGGAAAAAAAGCAATATTCACAAACCATATTGGATTTTTCAAAGAAAGCCAATGGATTTTCATTAACAATAGGTTTTTCAAAAGATAATGTTGAAAACAGAATTAAGCATATACTCTGTTCCAAAAAGCCACACCGTATTATAAGTATTGTATTGATTGCCGTAATATTGGCCTGTGGAGTTTTATTTCTTACAGAAGGAAATATTAGTAAAGCTGTTACGGAAAAAAACCTGTCATCTGAAAAAGAAACAGTATCAGATAATAATACACCCGATGATGTAAAGCCTGAAAATAAAGATATAACCGAAAATCAGAATAGCGATACGGAAGAAAAGGAGTTCTGGGGTAAAAAATTAATCGTTGGAACTACTTTTGAACCGGATACGGATTTAAGAAAACGTATACTGGATGCACCGGATTATGCCAGCGACTGGGGGAATTTCCATCCTGTATATGAGGGCGATATGACCGAAAATATTAATCTAATCGGTAAAACGCAACACTTTTTGTTGTACGGAACCTCGGATACGGAAAGTATGATTATAAAAGCTCCAGACAACCGATATATCTTGGCAGTGGTACCTTATACCTCCAACTACATGACCCAGCCCCTTTTGAATGAAATGGATTATGATAGAGACGGAGAAAACGAACTTGCAATTATCATCTATGTTTTGCATGGCACAGGCTGTTCAATAAGGACATTATTCATGGTCGATAAAGCAAGTGACGGGAAATGGTATATGTACCAATTGGTCGAGAATGAGTATCTGCCAAAGCTCGAAGCCAAATTTGATACTGTGTACACAAAAGACGGTATTAAACTATTATTTGACGGCAAATATGTCGGTATCACACTGCCTATGGATAATGAATTCAGGCGCAGTAGTGTTAACTATAAATTTCACGCCGGTATGCAGATTCAAATCAGTTTCATCGAAGACCGGATTGAACTAAATGCTGACCTAGGCGGATATTCGGATAATTTTTACTCGGGAGAATTTACAGGGCACAGAATAAATGCAGATATTGTCTATCTTGGTGAGGGAAAATGGGATCTGAAAAATTTCCGATATAGTGATATCAATATAGACTCAGTGATTAAGGATGCACTAACCTTTTACTTTACCGGACAAACCGATGAATTGAACCAATATTGTATGGCAGATGGATCTCACCTGAAAGAGATCCGAAAAAAAAGTAATGATGTATCTGTTCTCAATATATCATACCCGGTTGATAACATGGACAGTGGCGAAGTTGAAGCTCATACAACAGTTCGCCTGGATGGCAGCAGCTCTTTAATCAACGTAACAGTTTCTATGAAGCTGACAGACTCCTTGACCAATACATGGAAAGTTGTTGAAATTGATGTTTCAGGGCTATAGTACCACGTAAATCTTTTATTAGGTATGCTTATCAATTCAGTCATACGGTATGTAAGTTCACTTTTGATATTGCTGTTCATAGTGATAATTTTCAATGGGGCTTGTAAGAAAGATTCCGACTTTCATGCCCCTATCTTACTTTTGCCTCACTAATCTTGAAATACACTCATTAAGGTAATTGGGTATTTAGAAAAATTCACAAAAATTGATCAAAATCTATCAAATAATAATATTCTATTCTTTATAAGGACTTCTTTTGTACTCGGAAGGTATAATATCATAGTTTATACCTAAAGATTCTGCAATTTCTGCCCATGTTTTATTTGAATCCCTCATTTTTACAATTTCATAATAGGATTTATTGCAATAATAAGATAATACATGAGCTTTTATCCATTCATACAGGTCATAGCTTTCTAATTCTTTTATACCTAGAGACAAACTGGGAACTATATCTTTTCTCTGATCACATAAATATGAAAAATATGCATTCTTTTCAACCTCATTTAAACTTTCTCCATTAGCTATTTTATTCTTAATTTGATCATAAAACAACTCCATGGGATCTTTAGAACGTACATTGTGTTTATTTTCAATAATCTCCAGCATGTGAGCCATCCTTTCGTCAGATTCCGATATTTCTCCGTTCTTTATCTTGCATACTAAACCCTCTATGTCATTTAAGTCTTCATCAACTGGAACCTTATAGAATTTTTTCTCTCCATCTATTTCAATAGCCAAATCTACAAAACCATCTCCATCTTGGTCCAATAGTTTCTTGCTCGGATCAGTAGTATTAATATTAGTTGGAGCAGGAGTTTTTTGACCAGTCGGTAAGTTTGTCGGTGTAAGTAAACTTTCATAAGTTGGAGTAGGTGAATCAATTTTATCTTCCAGTATTTCTTTATCTTGTTTATTATTCCTTGATGAGCATGAAGCAGTGAGAACAAGTATTAATAAAATACTGATTAATTTTTCTACTATCTTCATAAAGTTACCCCCACAGTATTGTTCCCTTTCTTTTTATTTTAAGGTTAACCAAAATAATAATATTAATTTACAATATTATGTTAACAGTTTATCAACTTTTTTACAAGTTTTTACCTCACACATGTCATAACACGTTTTTAAATATTCCCTCTTACATATTCGTTATAAATATTATGTAAAGTCTGATTACCGTTCCATCCAAATCCCGCACAATTTTGTCATATTCATATAAATACCTTTCCTATAAAACAACCGTTTAAGTAGAAATTACACAATTATTTGCATATTTCAAAATTTTTCTAAAACCAAATAAATTTTAGTATATAATAAAAAAAGGAGTGATTACAATGAACACAGAGCAATTAAAATCCTATTTAAAAACCGAAGAAAATCAAGCTTTTAAAGGTTGGGACTTTTCCTATATTGATGGCAGATGTTCCAGTGACGAACTACCGTGGGATTATAGAGAAATAATTCTAAAGTACCTAAAACCGTCAGATAAGCTGTTGGATATGGGCACAGGCGGCGGTGAATTCTTACTTACACTAAAGCATCCCTACAATTTAACAAGTGTTACCGAATCCTATCCGCCAAATGTACAACTCTGCTATAATAGATTATCACCTTTGGGTATTGAAGTAAGACAAACTTTTGATGATAAAAAACTCCCCTTTGATGACAACACCTTTGATATTGTTATTAACAGGCACGAATCCTTTGATGCTGGCGAAGTGAATCGTATACTAAAAAGCGGGGGATATTTTATAACCCAGCAAGTTGGTGGCAGTAACAATACTGATTTGTCTAAAAAATTAATTGATAGCTATATTCCAAAGTACCCGGAGTATGATTTAAAACACAATCGAGAATTATTAATAAGCAATAATTTCGATATATTGTTTGAAGATGAAGTCTACAACCGGACTAAATTCTATGATACAGGTGCATTGGTTTACTATGCCAAAATAATAGAGTGGGAATTCCCCGGTTTTTCTGTTGATACGCATTTTGAGAACTTGTGCAAAATTCATGCCGAATTAATTGATAATGGGTTTGTTTCAGGAATACAACATCGGTTTATAGTTGTTGCAAAAAAGATATAGATGCAGTGAAATATACAATCAAAATCACAAAAACAGTTTTAAATATTGCAGAAAAGTATGACAGAATTAATTTATATTAATTTCCCTAAAACTTTTGAAAGGTAGGCAAATTATGGATTTGAATTGTATATATCATTTTATGAGAGCTTACAAATCATTGTTTATTTCAATTAGATCAAATCCTAAAGATCCTTGCTATATTGATCTATTAAAAACTTTTGAAAAATATATAGATTTAGAATTAAGTGCAAAGAAGATAGCAAGACTTAAAAATGACATAGATAAAATTGAAAATATTGATATTATGCTAAAAGAGTATTTGAAAAAAGATCTGGATGTATACATGAATATTGAAGGTTTTAATAATGTTGAAAAAATAAAGAATTATATTTATCTACTGCCAGTTGTAACAAATGAAATGATTAAGTTATTGGAGAAAAAAGATTATGAAAAAGTGCATGATTTTGCTGATGCAGTTCACAATTTTCCGGAATTTCTTGTAACGGATTTTTGGAGTGCTGACAGGTATTATAAAATCTATATAAAACCATACAATGAGAAGTGGAAAGATAATTGTTTGTGCAAATTAGAAAAAAGAAACAAGATAAAAACATTATTATCCAAATTTATACATAATAGTTATCCCGTCATCATTGTATAGAAAGGCTTCACGGTGTTGTAAGGCATATATCAACATATTATCGTAAAGGTACGGGTAGAAATTCACACATAAGAGCTTTGTTGTTCATCCCATGAAAAAGGGAATGTAAGTAATTTTGTGTATCAGAATTTATTTAATCCTTCTTCATCAAGTAAATTTAAGTCGACAAAGTTTACAGAATACTGCTTTTATCACCTTTACATTATATATTATTGCCGGATTTGTTAAGTTTTATGTGTAAACTTAATTAAAACTGGCAATAATATTTTATAATGGTTAGTATTAGCCTTTTAGACCTATATTTTTAATTTTGTGAGGTCTAGACTATACGGGGATGAGGACGAGCCCTTGAGGACAGTGATCGTAAACACTTTTAAATATATTCTTCCAGCCTACCTGGATATTGAATTATCAATTGGCTAAGTACTCTATCCCACTTTTTGTAACGCTGGATCCATTTTTTTATTACATTCATTGATGCTATATTAAATACGATTAATCTTTTACATTCATATATCGCAAATTTCCGGTAAAGCGTTAGTTATTTTGCTCTGCTAAATGCAAGATTAAAAACGTTTTTAATATTGGTTTCACATATTATAAAAATGCGAAATCTAGCAGAGCGGATGGGAAGTCGAATTTATGGCATGTACAAATTAAAACTGCTTTACAAACCTATATCCATTTAATTTTATATCCAAGACTTTTACAAAATTTATGAGCTTCTTCTTCCCTTCCAAATCCGCCTACCAACCATGTGCTTATACACTCCATCTCTTGAGCAAAATTTTCAGCATAATCCATCATGAACTTACCAATGCCTTTTTTCTATTTTAAACATTAACTGCAATTGCAGAAATCTCTCCAAACATACTTTTTCAACATTTTGTGTAGATTTTATGAAGAAATTATGGAAAAATGAATAAATACCCTGAAGTTCGTTCATTAGAGAACTATCAAAATTTAATAAGTATTGAAATAAACAAATCAGACATGAAAACGCTCCCCTTTCGGTTATAAGCTTATGTATCTGCCTTTTTACCTCAAGGAGAGCTTATCATCTAATCTTTTAGATTATTCCAATTTTCCACCTTCAATTACAATACTATCTTTGAACTCTTCTCCGTAGATGTGCGCAAGGGTTTCATCATATGCCTTACTAATAAATTTTTCTTCACCGAGGATAGCAAGTTCATTGTTAATCCAATCGAGAAGTTCCTTATTGCCCTTCTTTACAGCTGGTGCTATTGTATCCTGTCCGCCCAATGTAGGTACACCAACTACAAATCCGGGATTCTGTTTCGCCCATGCAATCACTTCTGTATTATCATTAACTATGGCATCACCGCGTCCGTCCTTTAATGCTTCAAATATTTCGGTATACTGTTCGAACTTTAATTGCTCAATATCGGGATAGTTTTTGGTCAAATAAGTTTCCGCTGTAGTTCCTTTAGCAACAATAGCTTTCTTGCCTTTTAACTGTTCAACCGAGGTAATGGGAGCACTCTCCGGAGAAACTATTCCAAGAGAAACCTTCATATACGGATTAGCAAAATCTACTTTTTGCTTCCTTTCCTCTGTAACGGTAAAATTAGCCATTATGATATCAACCTTGTTAGATTCTAAGAACGCTACTCTACTTGCTGCATCCACCAAAACAAATTCAACCTTGGATTCGTCCCCTAAAAGATCTTTCGCAAACCTGCGAGCAATATATACATCAAATCCCTGATTTTCTCCATTTTCATCAACATAACCAAAGGGATTTTTATCACTGAACACACCAATTCTAATTTTACCGCGCTTCTTAATTTCAGCTATAGAACCCTTAGCTTCTTGAGCACTTGTATCTGAGCTTGCATTGTTGCAACCTGCAAGCATCCCCAATGCTAATACTGCAACCATTAATAATTGAACAATTCTTTTGATTTTTCTCATTCTAACCACACCTTTCATAGTTAATTTAGTATTGAAATATATTTAAGAAGTGCTGAGCACGTTCTGTCTTAGGGTTTTCAAAAAATTCATTGGGCTCTGATATTTCACAGATTTTGCCTTTATCAATGAACACTATCTTATCGGCAACAGCACGGGCAAAGGACATTTCATGAGTTACAATAACCATTGTCATCCCCTGCTTTGCAAGCCCTAGTATTACATCTAGAACCTCTCTTACCATTTCAGGATCAAGGGAAGCTGTAACCTCATCAAACAACATTATTTCAGGATTCATACATAATGCCCTTACTATTGCTATTCGCTGCTTCTGTCCTCCGGAAAGCTGCCGAGGATATGCATTCTGTCGGTCGAGTAAGCCAACCCTTTCCAATAGCTGCCTTGCTTGTTCCAAAACCTCGCTTTTATTTCTCTTTTGTACTTTCACAGGACCTAAGATTATATTCTCAATAACTGTCATGTGGGGAAACAATTCATAGTTCTGAAATACCATACCTATATGTTGGCGGATTTCCTGCCAATTTACATTATCATTAACCAAGCTTTTGTTATGAAATAGAATATCTCCCCCTTGAATTTTTTCCAGTCCATTGAGACACCTTAACAAAGTGCTTTTTCCACATCCTGAAGGCCCCAGAATAACAACAACTTCACCCTTTTTTATACTTAAATTAATGTCCTCCAGGACAGTTACTTCATCATATTTCTTATGTAATCCCTTTATTTCAAGTAATACTTCACCGCTTTTCTTATCCACCATTAACACCCCTAAACATTCCATTTATTTTCCAGCATCCTGGATAGCCTTGAAAGAGGATAGCAAATTATAAAGTACAATATAAACACAAAACCATATACCCAAAAAGATGCTGTAGGTACTTCTATGCGGGAAAGCTCTATTATCTGTTGTCCTACCTTTATAACATCTATAACCCCAATTAAAACTACCAATGAAGTAGTCTTTACCATGCGTGTAGCTAAATTTATAGCCCCCGGCAGCATTCTTCTCACAGCCTGAGGTATAAGAATATACCTGTAAAGCCCCCAAAAGCTAAGGCCTATAGCCTTTCCCGACTCAACCTGATGCTTTGGCAAGGATTCCAATGAACCTCTTACGATGTCTCCCATCTCGGCAGCACCCCAAAGGGTAAAGACAATAACAGAAACAGTCTCACCGCTTAAATCTATATTCAAAGCAGTGGTAACACCAAAATACATAATAAACAGCCAAACAAGAATGGGTATTATTCTGAACAATTCTAAATATAGACGACAAAGCGAACGTATCCATTTTGACTTTGAAGTCCAGATTACTCCTAGAACCAAGCCAAGCAGCGAACCAAAAATAATTGAGATAAAAGCAATTCTTGCCGTTACCGTCAGTCCTTCAAACAGCCTCTGCATGTTCTTTCCCTGAAAAAGAACGTTAATTCCCAAACTCTGCATATCGCACCTTCCTTTCAAGCCATGTCAGAAGCAATGATAGAGGCAAAATCATAATCAAATATACAGCCACCAACATTAACAGGGCTTCAAAAGTTTGATAGTACATGCCTATTAAATCCTTTGTTACGTTCATAAGGTCAACCACTGCAATTGCACCTACAATAGAGGTCTCTTTCAGCAAAAAGATACAATTTGCACCTATTGAGGGCACGCTTACTGAAAAGGCCTGGGGAAAAACCACATACTTCACAAGCTGAATTTTAGAAAGACCTATGCTTAGTCCCGATTCGATCTGTGTCTTACTTACAGCTTCAATACCTCCCCTGAAAGCCTCTGCCATATAGCTTCCTCCTAAGAAAGACAAACCGATAATGGCGCAGGTATTTTCCCTTAGCGTTATTCCAAGTTTGGTAAGCCCAAAGTATAAGAAGAACAATTGTATCAACAGCGGAGTATTGCGTGATAGCTCTATGTATACTTGAATAACGTTCTTTAGCACTTTAACCTTGAAATACAGAACTATGCTGCATATAAAGCCTACTATTAAAGAAAACAATATACCCCAAAATCCAAGCTTTAATGTTGTCCATGCTGCTTCACGGTATAAAGGCAAGCTATCTATTATAAATTGCCAGTTAAGTTCCATACATTTCACCTCAATAATACTTACAGTTATTACAATTTCCAGAACTCTATTTGCATAAAAAAACTCCTATCCCCTATTCAGAGGCAGAAGATAATTCCGCGGTTCCACTCTGTTTACCGGATGTAAAAACCGGCATCTCGTCCTTTTCGGTACTCACATACCTCAACACTATAACGGGTGTGCCCGCCGGAGTCTACTGTGTTTCGATCCGGTGCTCAAGGATGCACTTCGGTTAATCTCAATCTGAAACCCTTTTCAGCCTATGAGGATTCCTCTCTGTAGATCTACCTTAACTTACTCTTCCTGTCATCGCAATCCATACTATTCTTATCTGATTACTATTATATGCTGTAGAAATATTTCTGTCAATCATTTTTTACCAAATTGATATGTTGATATATTTAATCCCATAAAAAACAGCCGGAAGACACGGCTGAAAAATAACCTCTCTATGACTCATTACCCCAGATTTTTGCATCAATGCTTATCATTATAATCGTAGAACAATTCATCTAACAATTTGTCATATTCTTCACTATTCCCCATTGCAGCTTTTAGTAAAGTTCCTGCATTCTTAATCATTAACTTAAAATATAACCAATCTCCCAAATCATCAAATTTTCTAGTTGAATTGATTAAATAATTCTTTTTTAATGTTGTATACTTTTTCCCTTTAGTTTTTCCATATTCTTTAAGTTTATTTGCAGTAGCAACATCTTCCATTGCTTTTTTATCTACAAATCCTCCTATTGCATCAAACGTCTCTTTCGACGCCCAAAACATTCCGCTGTACAATCCGGTAATACCAAAAGCAATCCTACACATAATGTCATTGCACCATAAAGGAAACGAATATCGCTCAAATCTTATGGGGGCACCTCCACCTATATACTTCCCGCTCTTTAACAAATTATAAACTTCAGCTATCGTACTCTGAGTCATCCTATTGTCGCAGTCAATTGTAATTATTATTTGGCCTTTTGCTACGCTAATACCGGCATTTCAAACTTTAGCAATACATCTATCTTCATTCAAAACAACTACTGCACCATTTTCTCTTGCAATTTCTTCTGTTCTATCAGTACAACGATTACATACTACTATAATCTCAACATTTCCTTTAAAATGGTTAGCTGCATCCTTTATGGAATCAATGCATCGTTTTACATATTTTTCTTCATTATGTGCCGGCACCACTATCGACACATGTATTTTTTCACTCATTAATCTCTCTCCTTGGTGGCACGGAAAAGTAGGAATTTTATTCAAGTATTTCTATGCAGGCAAGTGCAGAAACTGTTCTTACATAAGGTGTCTTGGTTTCTTCATATTGTGGAAGCTTTTTGTTTGATTTACTGTTGGACTCACCCTGCAATTATCATCATAACTAAGTCTCTCATAAAGTGCCGTATATCTCTATTTCTTCATAACTATCCTTTTTGCCTTTTTTATAAATAAACAGCAACTCATAATTAATGTCTTGTATTTTGGTACAAGAAATTAATTACATGTTGCCAAATCTGAATAAATTAAAAAGGGTTTGAAAGACTTTAGATCTTTCAAACCCTTTGGTGCGGATGAAGGGACTTGAACCCCCACGTCGTCGACACTAGATCCTAAGTCTAGCGCGTCTGCCAATTCCGCCACATCCGCATATGCAGTATCTTGACGACAAAAACTATTATACTTGGGCACAGCTATTTTGTCAACAGTAAAATTTAGTTTTTTTATTTTTTATAAAAACTTTTTATACTTTATACTTACGCATTTTACTGTCAAGTTGTTTAACCAATTCACTAAGTTTTGTAGCAGCTTCATTCATATCGTTTATATGCTTAAGCTGATGTTCCGAAGACATAGCAAGTTCTCTGCTGAAAGCTACTGTTTCTCCCGATATTGCAGATATGTTCTCGATTACATTTATAACCTCTGTCTTATCATTCTGCATTTTTGCAATTGCATGGTTAACATCGTTAATTTTCAATATTATTGAATTTATAGCATTGGCAATATCACTAAATGAGCTGTCTGTTTTATTTACAGCCGCATTCTGTTCTGCCGATACCTTCTTCATAACCTCCATTGCTTCGATTGCCATAAGTGACTCTTCTTGTATGCTCTTCATAAGCATATTAATTTCTTCGGTTGACTTTCTGCTTTGGTCTGCAAGTTTTCTTACCTCATCTGCAACAACAGCGAAACCTTTTCCTGCCTCGCCAGCTCTTGCAGCTTCTATAGCAGCATTCAAAGCAAGAAGATTTGTTTGTTCAGCTATACTTTCGATAGATTCAACAAGATTTCCAATATCTTTTGTGCTATTGGTCAGTTTTTCTATAACAGAAAATATCTTCTCAGCAGTATCATAGTTTTCTTTTGATTTAGCTCTTAAAACACTAACCGTTTGAAGACCAATATTATTTAAATCTTTTATTTTTTTCGTATCATCGGTGATACTGTTATAACTCTCAAAAACCAAGCTAATTTGTTCAGATAATTTTTCTACAACTAGTACTCCTTGCTGAGCATCATTTGCCTGGTTCCCAACTCCATTTGTTATTTGACTCATAGTTTGCGTTATTTCGTTCATAGCAGTTGAGGCTAATTCCGAGGCAGTTTGTACTTTAGCTGTAGATTCTACAATAAGGTTTGATATTGAGAAAAAATTATTTAAAATAGTACGCATTTCATTTATTAAAGAATTTATGCAAACAGATATTTTTTTTACAATGCCTGCATTTTCAGTGTCTACCATATAGGAAAAATCACCCTGACTTACCTTTTCAATATCCTTATCGAGAGAATCTAATATTCTTTTAAAAGTTTTGTCGGTTCCGACTTTTATACTAACTGTAATAAGAAGGCTGCATATTATAACTACTATTGCCGATTGTATTATTCGTCCTGACATAATGTATATATACACCGAAGCTATAGTTGCGATTAGAAGAACAATAATGTACGCTACTGATAATGGTGTAAAACGACCAATTCGACTTTTCATACGTATACCTCCTACAAAATTCAATTATTCAAGCTGTAAAGGATTTGGAATACCGTTAAAAAATCCAAGTCGGAATTTTTAGCTTAATTGAGTTTTTGATTGATAAAATCACTGATAAAGGTATGAAAAACTAATAAGCCTTAATTATTTTTAAGAATAAGCGCATTAAAAACTACTAAACATTTTCAATAAATTTATGGTACTTATTTATTATCATTTATATAATATTCTATTTTTTTCATCAAAATCCTTCTAATTCATTTAAATAAGTATATTATTACCTACTTTAAATGTATATAGTTACTAAGAATCTACAATTTTCCATGCTACAATAATTTGTTGTATTAAAATGTTTTTACTGATATATTAATTAGTAAGAATAAATATAGTCTGGAGAAACAGGATGATTTTATTATATATTGCTTTGGTAATAATTTTTACGGCATTAGCTTATATGCGTTATGAAGCTGCGAATGTTAAAGTAAAAAAAGTACTTTTTACTGAAAATATTAATCATCTAAAAGTTGTTCATCTATCGGATGTTCATATTAGTTTACTTAGGGTAGATGTAAAAAAAATTAAAAAAATACTAAAAAAAGAAAACCCCGATTTAGTTATTTTAACAGGAGACTATATAGACAGTACCAGGCATATACCTGCTTTTTTAAATTTCCTTGAGAAAATAAAGGGTAATTATGAAATATTTCTGTGCTATGGTAATCATGACTATAAAACCTTCCATAAAAACGAAGAAGGACTTAAGAAATTTACGACAGACCTTGAAAGAAGGGGGATAAAAGTTCTCCTCAACGATTCTGTGGTATATAGTAAAGGAGACCGCTCTTACAATATTATAGGTATAGAAGACTTTAAGTCAAAACGCCATGACGTAAAAAAAGCCTTAGCCAACTGCAAAAGCAATGTAACGGCAAATATTGCCTTTTCCCATAATCCCGACATAGCTCTTGAACTTCCGGAAGATGCAGTAGACTTTTTGCTATGCGGTCACTTTCACGGTGGCCAAATTTGGATGCCCTTTGATTTTGAATTCAAAATTTTGAGGCACGAAAGAGTTTGTAAAATGGGAATAAAAAAAGGGCTGAACAAATTAAACAATCTAATAATATATATAAACAGCGGTATCGGTAATGTATTAATTCCCTTAAGGTTTTTATCGCCTCCTGAGATTACCGTTTTATACTTTCCATAAACTCCTTTGATTTTGCCGCTCTTTCTTCATAAAAAAGCAAGCAAAGCCCTATTACTAAATAAGAAATAAAAATGGGCAGAACCTCTGCAGTTCCGCCCTTTTGTATTACTTCTCTTATATTACTTGGAAAGACGCTCTTCAAGCTTCTTCTTTTGATCTTCATATCCCGGTTTACCCAACAGTGCAAACATATTTTTCTTGTATGCTTCAACACCGGGCTGGTCAAAAGGATTCACACCAAGTAAATAACCGCTTATTCCGCAAGCTTTTTCAAAGAAATAAACCATACTTCCGAAGTAGTATTCATTTAACTCCGGTACAGTAACTACAAGGTTTGGAACACCTCCGTCATTATGAGCAAGCAGTGTTCCTTCCATAGCCTTTTTATTTACAAAATCGATGTCTTTTCCCGAAATAAAGTTCAAACCATCAAGATTGTCTTTATCTTCCTTGATTATAATGTTCTTTCTTGGCTTTTCAACCTTAATTACAGTTTCAAAAATATTTCTGAGCCCGTCTTGAATATATTGCCCCATGGAATGTAAATCGGTTGTAAAGTCAACGCCAGCCGGGAATATACCTTTTTGGTCTTTTCCTTCACTTTCACCATATAACTGTTTCCACCATTCTGTGAAGTAGTGAAGGGAAGGTTCATAGTTTACCATAATCTCAATAGTCTTTCCTTTTCTATATAAAGCATTCCTTACAGCGGCATATTTATAGCAATCATTCTCATCCAGATTTTTGTTGTTGTACAACTGATAAGCATCATAAGCACCTTTCATCATACTGTCTATGTCAGCACCGGACACAGCAATTGGAAGTAAACCTACAGCAGTCAATACGGAGAATCTGCCCCCAATATCATCGGGTACAACAAAAGTCTCATAACCTTCTTCTGTAGCCAGCTTTTTCAATGCACCCTTTTCTTTATCTGTAGTTGCATATATTCTCTTTCGTGCCTCTTCTTTTCCGTACTTGTTTTCCATATACTCCTTGAAAATTCTGAAAGCTATAGCCGGCTCGGTAGTAGTACCGGATTTTGATATAACATTAACTGAAATTTCTTTTCCTTCTATAACTTCCAAAAGATCTGCAATATATGTAGAGCTGATATTGTTTCCTACAAAATAGATTTCAGGAGCATTTCTTTTTGACTTGGGCATTAAGTTGTGGAATGAATGGGAAAGCATATCGATGGCAGCTTTAGCGCCAAGATAGGAACCACCGATACCTATAACTATCAGGGCATCGGAATCGGATTTTATTTTTTCCGCAGCTTTTTTTATTCTTGCAAACTCCTCTTTGTCATAATTTAATGGGTGTTCAACCCAACCCAAAAAATCATTACCTGCCCCTGTTTTATTGTGGAGCATATCGTGAGCCGATTTTATAAAACTATCAAGACAGCGTATTTCGCTTTCTTGTATAAAATCACTGGCCTTTGAATAATCAAATTTAATTCTTTCCATACATAAACCTCCCATTTATTTATAAAAAAAAATATATGTAAATTTATATTCAGTCATTTTTAGCAACTGTCTTATAATGTTTATATATTAACAAATGATTTATTTCAAAGCAATAGAATATTCTAATTTTTCCATCCATAATCATTTTTTAATTCCATAATAATTACTCTTTCTAATATAGTCTCTACCACATCTACCTTGATTATCCGTTTAATTTTATCTAAATACCTTTCTATGTTATTAAGCTTTATTCTTAATTTCTGCAAGAGTATCAGTTTAAAGAATATATATTATAATCCTTAAATTTCTATGTAACATATTTTAATTTATGCAAAAAATATATTTTGTAAACTACATGAACCGTGAAAATATATTTCAACAATAGATTCTGCTTCTCACGATTATCATGTACGTTGATGCAACACAAGTAATTTATGTAAACTTTTACACATTCAATATAAATAAATTTAAGGCAGGTGAATAATATGTCAAGACCTAAAACACCATTAGTACCCGAAAGCAGAGACGCTTTGACAAAATTTAAATTGGAATGTGCTCAAGAAATAGGTCACTTACAATTTGTTAAAGAAAATAATGACCATTACAAGGGCGACGTACCTGCCAGGGTAAATGGTTTAGAAGGCGGGCCAATAGGCGGTCAAATGGTAAAGCGTATGATTGAAATGGCAAAAAATCAGTTGATATAACACTTCTCTCCCCTCTTTTTAAAGCGTATCTAGAATATTAAATATTACAAAAAGCTGAGCATTAGTGGTTTTTCTCACTAATGCTCAGCTTTTGTCTATTACTCTCTAAGCTGTGCTCCTATATTGTTTTTCAATCCATCCAAAATTTTTGTCATTGCCTTGCCCACCTCTTCATCGGTAAGAGTTCTATCCGATGCTCTGAAGGTTATGGAATAGGCAACGCTCTTCATACCTTCCGGTACCTGTTTACCTTTATAAACGTCGAATAATTTTATATCTTCAAGTATTTTACCTGCTCTTTGCTTTATAATATCTTCTATCTGTTTTACCATTACTTCATCTTTAACAAGCATAGCAATATCTCTTGTTACTGCCGGGAATTTAGGCAGCGGCTTATATTGAGGTTCCAAATCTGCATTTTTTACAAGGTTTTCTATTTCTATTACTGCCATATAAGTCCTGTCAGGACACTCAAAATTCTCCGACACAACAGGGTGTACTTCACCAAGTATACCCGCATATTCTCCATTAATTGTCAAGCACGCAGTTCTTCCAGGATGGAATGTAGGATTATCTTTAACCGGCATAAACTCGTATTCCTTTATTCCAAGCCTTGAAAGCATCTCTTCAACAATTCCCTTCAATTCATAAAAATCAGTTTTGCCGTACATTCCTATAGTAAGTACTGGATTCTCCTTCGGAAGCTCTTTTATCGGCAAACTCTCAGGCAGATATACAAAAGACATCTCAAAAAGTCTTGCTTCCTCTATTCTCCTGTTATAGTTGGTACTAATAACTTTTAACATATCGGCAATGGTAGTTGTCCTCATTATGCTGTAATCTTCCCCTAAAGGATTGGATATAACCACAGCCTTTCTCAAACTGCTGTCCTGCGGTATATTGAGCTTGTCAAAATCCTTAGGACTGGTAAAGGAATAAGTAAAGGTCTCATATAGTCCACAAGAAACCATTGTATCTTTAATTAAGTCCTCTATACGCTGTTTATAAGTTTTTTTGCCAAGGGTAGCTTCCTTACCGGATAATAGAGTTGGCTGAATATTATTGTAGTCATAAAATCTTGCTATCTCCTCAGCCAAATCGGCCTCTCTCTCAACATCAGATCTGAAGCTTGGAACTTTTACTGTGTTGTTGCTTTCATCAATCTCAAACTCAAGAGCCTTCAAAATATCTATCATTTCCTCTCTGGATATATCAGTTCCCAATAAAGCATTGATTTTATCCGGCCTTAAGCTTAATGTCACCTGTTCCGGCTTCTTCACATAACAGTCAACAATGCCTTTACAAACAGTTCCTGCTCCCAATTCTTCCACAAGTTGTACAGCTCTTTCAAGAGCCGGTATAACATTTTCCACATCAAGGCCCTTTTCAAATCGGCTTGATGCTTCAGTTCTAAGCCCAAGTTTCTTGGAAGTAAGTCTTACCGATGTACCGTTAAAGTTAGCTGACTCAAACAAAATAGTCTTTGCATTGTCGGTAATTTCAGAATTGGCTCCTCCCATAACTCCTGCTACAGCTACAGCCCTATTTTCATCAGCAATAACAAGCATGGAAGAATCAAGTTTTCTATCCTGATCATCAAGGGTCTTAATAGTTTCTCCCTCTTCGGCTCTTCTGACAATTATCTTGTTGCCCTGTATATCCTTAAGATCAAAAGCATGCATTGGCTGACCATACTCAAGCATAACATAGTTTGTTATGTCTACAATATTGTTTATAGGCCTAACTCCTGCAGCTCTTAGCCTGTCCCTCATCCACTTAGGTGAAGGACCGATTTTAACATCTTTAACAACTCTAGCTGCATATCTCGGACATAGATCGGGATCTTTTATTTCCACTGAAATATAATTTTGGGCCTCATCGCCCTCTTCCAAAACTTTAATCTGAGGTTTCTTAAATTCCTTCTTTAAGGTTACTGCCGCCTCCCTTGCAAGACCTATTATGCTCAAGCAGTCGGGCCTATTGGAGGTTATTTCAAATTCAAAGGAAGTCTCATTAATTCCCAAAACCTCTTTAATGTCCTTGCCCAGTTCCAATCCCGGTTCAAGTATATATATGCCGTCCTCCGGTGCGTCGGGATAGTCTTCCCTAGTAAGGCCCAGTTCTTCAATGGAACACATCATACCGTTTGACTCAACACCTCTGAGTTTCCCCTTGGATATCTTCTTGTCTCCGGGAAGAGTTGCACCAACTAATGCAACGGGTATATAGTCATTGAGCTTAATATTTTGAGCTCCGGTAACAACCTGTATCACTTCGCTGCCGATATCAACTTGGGTAACTTGTAATTTGTCTGCATTAGGATGCTTTTCAATGGATATTATTTTTCCAACTACAACCTTGCTTATTTCCTCTCCCTGTACCTCAATTCCCTCAACTTTTGAACCTGACATAGTCATGGCATCTGCAAATTCTTTGGGTGAAACATCTATATCAACATAATCTTTAAGCCAATTTAATGGTGCCTTCATATTTTAATACTCCTTTCCCAATATTATCTTACTACTCCATAAAATCCCAAAAGTTAATCCGGTATTTTTAACACAATTTTTTTATCAATATTAAAATATATCAACTGCTCACAACATATTTTTGCAATAAGTTTATTCCGAAACACTAAAACTGCTTTAAAAATCTAAGGTCATTTTCATACAACAGTCGCAAATCGTCTATATTAAATCTTCCCATGGCAGTTCTCTCCACTCCAAGACCAAAGGCGAATCCACTGTAAACTTCAGGATCTATACCGCACACCTCAAGCACTTTCGGATGCACCATTCCTGCTCCAAGGATTTCAATCCATCCTTCATTCTTGCAAACTCTGCATCCCTTGCCTCCACAGTTCCAACAAGACACATCCACTTCAGCACTAGGTTCGGTAAAGGGGAAATGGTGCGGTCTAAGGCGAATATCGGTCTTTTCTCCAAACAGACTCTTTGCAAAAAGCTTCAGAGTTCCTACAAGGTCGCCCATTGTTACGCCTTTGTCCACAACAAGACCTTCCACCTGGTGGAATATGGGTGAATGGGTTGCATCCACAGCATCGGAACGATAAACACGGCCGGGACAAATAATCTTTATAGGGGGCTTTTTGTTCTCCATAACCCTTATTTGAACCGGTGAAGTCTGCGTTCTCAAAAGTATGTTTTCATTTATATAGAAAGTATCCTGAACATCTCTTGCCGGGTGATTCTTCGGTATATTTAAAGCTTCGAAATTATAATAATCCTTCTCGATTTCGGGACCTTCAGCAATTTCATACCCCATACCGATAAACACTTCTTTAATTTCATCCAGTACAATGGTAAGAGGATGTTTTTTACCCAAAACCCTTCTCTTTCCGGGAATAGTAACATCGATAACTTCCTGGGCAAGTTTAAGTTCTCTTTCCTTATCTAGAAGCTTCTTTTTTAACTCTTCAATCTTATCCTCCAATACTTGCCTTACTTCGTTGGCAATCTGACCGATAATAGGCCTCTCTTCTGCTGACAAAGCTCCCATACCTCTTAATACTGAGGTAAGCTCACCTTTTTTACCAAGATACTTTACCCTTATATTTTCCAACTCCTGTATCGATTCAGCAGCGGATAGTTCTTTTTCAGCTTGAACTCTTATATTGTTCAACTGCTCTCTCATGTTTAAGACTCCTCCTTAAATCCCTATTTGTATTGAAATATGGCATTTTCCATAATATGTACTTATTTCATGGCTTTCTTCGCTTAACTATTAAAAATCGAGCACACTAAAACAAATCTATTCCCTAACTAATAAAAAAGCTTTCGAACCCAAAAGGGACGAAAGCATATTCCGCGTTACCACCCGTATTCTTACATACTAAAGTATATAAGCTCTCTTAAGCTGTTAACGGTCGCTAACCGGCATCTCCTACTAATAAAATACCGATACATCGGCAATATGTTCAGGATGCTGCTCAAGAGGGAACTTCAACAGTTTGCTTGATGAAGATACTCTCAGCCGGTGATATCTTCTCTCTTGTATCAGCTTCAACTGCCTACTTTTCTCTTTCATCGCATTTAATTTATTTTTAAAGGATTATAACACAATTTAGCTAAAGCTGCAATAACTGTTTATGTAATTAGCAATTGTAAAGTTTTTTATAGCTTTGTCAAAATCAAATAGATTTATGCCTATAATTATACCAAAATTAGCTTATAATTACACCTGAAATTTTATATTTAGATAAAACTTTATTATCTTTTATTTAAATACCAAGCTTTCTAATTCTTTCAAAGGCTTCTTTTAACCGTTCGTCATTAATTGTCAGAGATATCCTTATATATCCTTCACCATATTCTCCATATCCTCTTCCCGGCGCTACAACAACACCGGTCTTTTCTAAAAGCATGTCGGCAAAGCTTTTTGAAGTATAACCATCGGGCACTTTTATCCAAAAATAGAATGCCCCTTTGGGAACTTCAAATTCAAAACCCAACTTCTGAAGTTCATTAATTGCAATATCCCTTCTCCTTGCATATATTTTTCGCATACCTTCAACAAATTTTTCGCAGCCCTTTAATGCTTCTATCCCAGCTATTTGTATAGCTGTAAACACTCCTGAGTCAATATTGTTTTTCATCTTCTTAAGCTTTGAAATTGCCTCTTTGTTTCCCACAGCAAAGCCTAATCGCCAGCCGGTCATATTATAGGATTTTGAAAAAGAGTGAAATTCTACAGCGATCTCTTTAGCATTATCGGCATTTAAAATACTTGGAGCTTTTATGCCGTCATAAGTGAACTCGGAATAGGCATTGTCATTGCACACCACTATATCGTGTTCTAAGCCGAAATCTACCAACTTTTGGAACTGTTCTAAATCCGCAACCGCCCCGGTTGGGTTATTAGGATAATTTACAAACAGTATCTTTGATCTTTTAATCACTTCCTTAGGTATTGTTGAAAGGTCGGGAAAAAAGCCGTTCTCCTTTGTAAGGGGCATATGGTACGGTACACCGCCTGTAAGAGCAGTAGCCAGTTCATATACCGGGTATTCCGGATCGGGAACAAGAGTAAAATCCCCTTCATTTACCAAGGCAAAGAAAATGTGTGCTATTCCTTCCTTTGAACCAAGTAGTGCAACCACTTCCGTCTCCGGATCCAAATCCACTCCAAATCTCTTTTTATAATGTTCTGCTACTGCACATCTAAATTCCAAACATCCGTCATATTCAGGATAAGCATGATAGATAGGATTCTTTATTGCTTCTGCCATTTTCCTTACCACAAAATAAGGAGTAGGCATATCCGGATCTCCAATCCCCAAATTTATTACATCCACACCCTTTGCCAATGCCTTCTTTATATTTTCCTCAATTTCCACAAACAAATAAGGGGGAGCATTATCCAGTCGTCTAGCTTGTTTCATATAGCCTCCAAAATAAAAAGCTTCCTGTTATTTAGAATATGTAGTTTTCTTGTACTTTTTTCTATTTTTTTATTTACTAGAAAAAATTCTTTTAGGAGGCTCTTCCCACTAAATAAAATAACTATGGCGCTTTCTAAATTCCCCCGGTGCAATGCCAGTCCTGTTTTTAAAGACATAACTGAAATAGGGGATATTTTCATATCCGCACTCAATGGCAATTTCGTAAACCGGAAGATTTGTCTTTACCAAAAGCTCTTTCGCCTTATCTATTCTAGCCTTTGTAATATATTCTATCGGAGTAATCTCTAAAGTTTCGGTAAAAATTTTGTGAAAATAGGTAGGGCTAAGATTCGCAACCGAAGCCAGTTTTTCAAGGGTAATTTTCTCTTTTATATTGGAATCAATATAATCTTTTGCCCTTTTTACCGCCATGTAATGGGACAGATTTTTATTTTCATAATTTATAAAAGGATTTCTAATATCGGAACACATCTCATATATGATCTTTAGTATTGTTGATTTGAGAAGTATTCCTGAAAATTCCCTTTGATTGATAAATTCCTTCAAAATCGAGTCGAACAGTTCTTGATATTTATGATAATTGGAAGGCTTAAACACTGAAGGTATTCCATCAAGAATGGGATTACGGTAATTAGTCTGAAACTCCTGCTCCTTAATAAAATCATAGGTCTGAGGATCTTTCCCCGTATTTCCTAACATATCTATGCAAATCATATAACATGAATAGGGCATAATTCCCTGAGTATATTGTCCTGGTCTTCTAAATACCACATCCCCTTTACTGATGCTATACTCTTTATCGTCAATCACCATTCCACCTTTACTGTAAACAAAAAACTCCAGTTCATAGTCATATACATACCGCCCTTTAAGTCTATATCCTTCACGAAAATTCAAGCCCTGTGTGAATAAAAAACTCTTCAAAACTTTAGGTGATAGCTGGTCTATTGATATTTCTTTTGAAGGTTTGCCACTTTCCACCAAAACACACCTCTATATCATCACTTCTTTTTCATCTTTCTCTTTAGTTTACGTTTTTTTGTAACAGAGTACCCAAAGTAGCCCAACGATTTATCTAAACTCCAATATTCGCCATGAGAATAGCATATAAGGTCTGCTCTTTCCATGCAAAGTTTACCGTCTTTGTCTATAAGCTTTTCATCCACATTAACCGCAACTATCTCAGCAATAAACATGTCATGGGATCCCAGTTCAATAATATCCTTTACCACACACTCAATATTTACAGGACTCTCCTTTATTAAAGGTACATCAATTTTTGATGCTTTTTCCGGAGTAAGATTTAATTTTTCAAATTTGTTTACATCTTTTCCCGACTTAACTCCGCAGAAATCGGTGGCATAGGCTAATTTCCTCGTAGTAAGATTAATAGCAAATTGTCCTTTTTCTTTTATAAGATTATAGGAGTATCGTTCTTTTCTAACCGATATTGAAACCATTGGCGGTTTCGAATTAATTGTACCTGCCCATGCTATTGTTATGATATTGGGCTTGCCTTCACCATCTACACAAGTTACCATAACTGCCGGAACCGGATTTAGTGCAGTTGTAGGTTTCCACTGTTGTTTTGCCATTTCCATACCTCTTTTTTATATTTTCTTATTTGATAGCTTTTATTATTTCAATGAAATCTAATTCTGGTTTTTTCCCCAACGATTATAGTAAACAATCTCATCCAATTTTTTTCTTTTACGCAAACGTTTACTTTCATCGGCATATCCCAAAGGAGTAAAAGCGACTATTGCCACCTCCTGAGGAATATTTAGAAGCCCTCTTATGGCTCCTTCATTAAACCATCCCACTATACAGGTGGACAATCCCTCGGCTTCAGCCGCCAAGACTAGGTTATTCATTGCCAGACCGCAGTCAAACATAAAATATTCAAGGCCGTTTTTTACCCCGGATTCTCTGATATATGCACAAAGAACTATAACATAAGGTGCATCTTTACATGCCTTTATTATTTTTGGCTGCCCCGATGCCTGACCTATTATATTCTTACCGACATGAGTATCAACGACAATAAACCGCCAACACTGCCTATTTGCCCATGAAGGAGCCATGGAGGCTGCCTCAAGTATCCTTTGGACAGTTTCCAACGGAACAGGATCGGTCTTATATGCTCTTATACTTGTTTTATTTTTTATTAAGCCATGTATATCCATATGCGTTCACCTGCATGAAATTTTCAGTAGTTGTTTGCATGCCGGCAAATCCGCTTCAGCCCAATCTAATTTCATTATTTCCTCAATATCCATCCACACAATCCGGGCATGCTCTCTTGCTTGAGGTGTTCCTTTCAATATTTTAGCACTATATACATATAAATTTATCAATCTATCGTCAACAACCGATGACCCTTTAGCAATAAAATTACCGACGCTAATGTCAATCCCAAGCTCTTCTCTCAATTCCCTAATTAAAGCTTCCTCATGAGTTTCACCCTTTTGAATTTTCCCACCTGGAAATTCCCATTTTAAAGGAAGTTTCATAATTTCAGAGCGTTGAGTGGCAAGTACCTTATTACCCTCAATAATTGCCGCACCTACTACTTCAATTTCATGCATAATTAAACCTCTCATAGAAGGAAAAATAAAAAATTACAATCCACCTCTTTTACATTATAGAGGTAACATTAAAATAAGGTCAGGTTTTTAAACCTGACCTTATTATTATATATTATTTTCAATTAAATTACACTATTCAACCGGATAATTTTCTCTCTTAGTATAGTGAGTATGCAAGAGTTTGTGTGCTTTATGGCTTCCCGGTTCTTCAAGATATTCTTCATAAAGAGCCTTGATTCTTGGGTTTTCATGGGATTTTCTAATTGGAAGCTCCCTATCTTCTTCATATATTGCTTTTGCTCTTTCAGTTCTTAAATCTGTCCAGCTTCTTACTTTAGAAGGCTGTATAGGCTGGCCTCCTCCGTTAACACATCCGCCCGGGCAAGCCATTATTTCAACAAAGTGATATTCTGCTTCACCGGCTTTTATTCTGTCAAGAAGCTTTCTTGCATTTCCAAGACCATGAGCAACAGCAGCTTTAAGTGTCAAGTCACCAACTTTTACCGATGCCTCTTTAATACCCTCAACACCTCTTACCTGCTCGTACTCAACGTTTTCAACGGATTTACCTCCAAGAATCTCTGCAACAGTTCTTAGAGCTGCTTCCATAACTCCACCGGTTGCGCCGAAAATAACCCCAGCTCCTGAAGCATCACCCATAGGATCATCGAAATGTTCTTCAGAAACATTTTTGAAGTCAATACCTGCTTCTTTAATCATTCTAGCAAGTTCTCTTGTTGTAAGAACTACATCAACATCAGGATATCCTGTTGCTGCCAATTCCGGTCTTGCAGCTTCAAATTTCTTTGCTGTACAAGGCATAATTGATACAACAAAAATCTTTGAAGGGTCAATGCCTTCTTTTTCAGCATAGTAAGATTTTAAAACTGCTCCGAACATTTCATGAGGCGACTTACAAGTCGATAAATTATCTAAAAATTCAGGATAATTGTGTTCACAGAATTTAATCCATCCGGGGCTGCAGGAAGTTATAACAGGAAGTTTGCCGCCGTTCTTTATTCTGTTTATTACCTCTGTTCCTTCTTCCATAATAGTAAGGTCTGCTGCTGTATCAGTATCAAACACCTTATTAAAGCCCAACAGTTTCAAAGCTGCAATCATATTGCCTGTAACTCTTGAACCTATTGGCATGCCAAACTCTTCACCTAATGCTACTCTGACAGCAGGAGCTGTTTGTACAATAACATGGAGATCAGGATTTGCCAATGCAGCCCACACTTTATCGGTATCATCCTTTTCTCTCAATGCAGCTACAGGACAAACATTAATACACTGTCCGCACATTGTACAAGGTACTTCGTTCAATGACTTGTTAAATGCTGAAGATATTATTGTTTTATATCCTCTTTCAGTTGTATCAATTACTGATACCTGCTGAACATTCTTACACATGCTTACGCATCTTCTACAAAGTATACACTTGTTAGGGTCTCTAACTATTGAAGGTGAAAAATCGTCTACCGGCAATTGATGGGTTTCGCCTTCAAATCTTAAATCCTTAACATTTAATTCCTCAGCCAATGACTGCAATTCACAGTTTTTGCTTCTAACACAAGTTAGACATTTCTTTTCGTGGTTTGACAATATAAGCTCAAGAGTAACCTTTCTTGCTTCCCTTACAGCAGGAGATTGAGTATATATTTCAAGTCCTTCAGAAACCGGATACACACAAGCAGCCTGAAGGCTTCTTGCACCCTTAACTTCAACAACGCACATACGACAGGCACCAATTTCATTTATATCCTTCAAGAAGCAAAGTGTTGGTATATATATATTGGCAGCTTTAGCCGCTTCCAGGATGGTATAATTCTTTGGAACTTGAATCTTTCGGTTATCTATAGTAATATTAACCATTTCCATTATCCTATGCACTCCCTTCCGTAAACATTCTTAATTCTTAGCTATGGCCTTGAATGGACATTTTTCCATACATACGCCACACTTAATACATTTATCTTGATCAATAACATAAGGTACTTTCTTTTCACCGCTGATAGCTTTAACAGGACATTGTCTAGCACAAATACCGCAGCTCTTACAAGCTTCTGCATTTATAACATACTTCATCATTGCCTTACATACTCCCGCAGGACATTTCTTTTCCTTAACGTGAGCCATGTACTCATCCTTGAAGTATCTCAAAGTACTTAAAATAGGGTTTGGAGCAGTTTGTCCCAATCCGCACAGAGCTGAAGCCTTAATATTCTTAGCTAGAAGCTCAAGCTTTTCAATATCCCCTTCTTCACCTTTTCCTTCAGTTATTCTTTCTAGGATTTCCAACATTCTCTTGGTTCCTATACGACATGGAGGACATTTACCGCAAGACTCATCAACTGTGAATTCAAGGAAGAACTTCGCAATATCAACCATACAGTTGTCTTCGTCCATGATTATGAGTCCACCGGAACCCATCATAGATCCTAACTGAATCAATGAGTCATAATCAATAGGTGTATCTAAATGACTTGCTGGGATACAACCACCAGAAGGTCCACCGGTTTGAGCAGCTTTAAATTTCTTTCCGTTTGGTATTCCTCCACCTATGTCATATACTACTTCTCTCAAAGTAGTTCCCATAGGGATTTCCACAAGTCCTGTGTTGTTTATCTTTCCACCAACAGCAAAAACTTTTGTTCCCTTACTCTTTTCAGTTCCTATGCTGGCAAACCACTCAGCACCTTTAAGAATAATTTGTGGAATATTAGCATAAGTTTCAACGTTATTGAGTAGGGTAGGTCTTCCCCATAATCCTTTAACCGCAGGGAATGGAGGTCTTGGTCTAGGCTCACCTCTATGACCTTCTATAGAAGTCATAAGAGCTGTTTCCTCACCACAAACGAAAGCTCCTGCTCCAAGTCTTATTTCCAAATCAAAACTGAAATCAGTTCCAAATATGTTTTTACCTAAAAGACCGTATTCTTTTGCTTGATCTATAGCTATTTGAAGTCTCCTAACAGCTATAGGATATTCAGCTCTTACATAAACATAACCCTGATCTGCCCCAATAGCATATCCTGCAATAGCCATTGCTTCAATTAGTGAATGAGGGTCTCCTTCAAGAACACTTCTGTCCATGAATGCACCCGGGTCACCTTCGTCGGCATTACAACATACATATTTTTGGCCTTCAGGCTGCTTTGCAGCAAATTCCCATTTCAATCCTGTAGGGAATCCTCCGCCCCCTCTTCCACGGAGTCCGGATCTTTTAACTATATCAATAACTTCCTCCGGCTTTAACTCAGTCAATACTTTTCCAAGAGCTTTGTAACCGTCATAGGCTATATACTCATTAATATCTTCAGGATTTATGATACCGCAGTTTCTTAAGGCAACTCTCATTTGCCTTGAGAAAAAGTCAACATTGTCTAAAGATTTGGATGAACCGTCCTCATGGGTATCATTGTGAAGCAATCTCTTAACAATTCTACCCTTTAACAGGTGCTCTTCTGTAATTTCTTTGACATCTTCAACTGTAACCATTGTATACATGGCACCTTCAGGATACACAACAACTATTGGACCTTTAGCACAAAGACCGAAACATCCAGTTTTTACTACCTTTACTTCATTTTGAAGATTGTTATTTGCCAGCTGAGTTTCAAACTCTGCTATTATCTTCTCTGAATTCGAAGAAGTACAACCTGTACCGCCACAAACCAGAACATGCGATCTATATAATTGCATTTATAACCCTCCTTATACAGTAAATAAAAACTTTAAGAACCTCTTTAGTCCTCTGTTTTGCCCTTTCACACCATATAAACGGACAAAATCACCATTAATACCAAATTCTATTTCTCTGCTTCTCCGATTGTATAATCAAGACATACTCTTCCGTTAACTATATGCTCAGCAACAACACGAGCTACCTTTTCAGGAGTCATTTTAACGTAAGTTGTCTTGTTTCCGTCTACATCGATAACCTCAACAATAGGTTCAAGCTTGCAAACACCTATACATCCAGTCATAGTCACAGTTACATCTCTTAGATTTCTTTTATTTAATTCTTCAATGAATGCTGTCATAACAGGCCTTGCTCCGGCTGCTATTCCACAGGTAGCCATACCAACTACTACCCTCATACCGTTATTAGTTTTTCTAAGACTCATTTGTTCAAGGGTTTTCTTTCTTATTTCTTCTAATTCAGCTAAGGATTTCATTTAGCACCCCTCCAAAAATAATCTTTATTCCACTGTTTATATATTCACGTATCCAGTTTAATACTTCATACTGCGTTATCGGAATATCTTTGATCTGTTCCTTTACCTCTATGGTCTTGAATTTGAAACAATCCTTCTTATTGCTTAAATCCAGTTCAAATTCCATATCAGGATTGGCCATAATTAAAGTTACCATCGTTTCAGCCAAATCCCCAAGAGGCAGCCTATCAATGTGAGATATTTTAAAAGATGCTTCTAATGTAGTTCCTTCAGATTTTTTTGAATAGATTTTAAGGTCTCCTTCTGCCATATTTGACGAAGCCTTCAGTAAAGATATACCCATCCCAACTCTTCTTGTTTTCCTCGTAGTAGTAAAAGGACTGGTAATATTTTTTAGAAAATTTTCCTCAATACCTTCTCCATTGTCGGCTATTATCATGATCAATATATCCGCTTGTTTGTCAGCAGTTAAGGAAATATATATTTTATCTGCTTTTGCAGAAATAGAATTCTGCACAATATCCATTAAATGTAAAGATAGATCTCTCATCACTCTTGATACTTTTTAAGTATTCCTTCTACATCATCGGGAACAAGTTTGCCGTATACGTCATCGTTGATTGTAATAACCGGTGCCAAACCACATGCACCTATACATCTACATGGCTCCAATGAGAACAAACCGTCCTCTGTACATTCTCCAACTTCAATGCCGAGCTTTTCTTTGAATTTGTCTAAGATTTGGCCAGCTCCTTTAACGTAACATGCTGTACCCATACATACTGATATTTTGTACTTTCCTTTGGGATTTAAAGAGAACTGGGTATAGAAAGTAACAACTCCATAGATTTCAGATAGTGGCACATTCAATCCTTCGGATATTTTCTTTTGAACTTCAATGGGCAAATATCCGTATACTTCTTGTGCTTCATGCAATACTTGAATTAATGCACCTTTGATATCCTTGTACTTCTCAATAATTTCCTGCAGTTTTTGATCTCTCGGATCAACTTTGTTACAGCAGCAATTGTTTTCGCTCATTTGTCTAAAAACCCCCTAACACTTAACTTTTTTACATTGATTTTCAAAGCAGTCTATGTTAACAAATTAACAATATTCTCGATAATTATAGCAAATATCCACATAACATTCAATAAAATTCCTAAATATTTATTTCCCAATCTTAAAAAATAATTCTTCTTAAAACCTAGTTATTTCAATGGAATTATGCAATTTTTCAACTTCAAAATTGCATGCCAAAATTGTATACAGTATCCCCTATTGCCTTTTATTTTATTGTATAAAATAAATGTTGAAAAGGAAATACCCTTTTCAACATTTATACAGAAATACACAAATTTATTTTTTTCCAATTGATATACCTGTCAGATTTTTCAGCTTTACTTTATCCTTTTTTAAGAAATTTCATAAAGCATTCCAAACTTATTTCCTCAAGTTCAATGCTACTTTCCCTTTCAAGAATTTGCCCAAGATTGTGGGCATCGGAGGACCTGAAGAAACTATAAGAAGATAAATACTGATTTTTTGTAATAAACTCCTTTACATCACAATCTCTTGAAACTTCCAAATATTTAATATCCAAATAATCAGGAACCATTCCAAGGTTGGAAATTATACTGTAGGAATCTCTGTCCACATGAGCGGGAACAATAATTCCCGACAGGCTACTGACTATTTCCAACGCTTCATCAACGCTTAAGTTGGCTGCAGTAAGAAGCATTTGCTTATAACTTCCCATTACATTATCATCTTCATCCATTATAAGCTGCTGACCAAAGATATCCTCCCGGTTCTGTATCCCAGGAAGTAGGTCATTGACTATCTCATGCATTTTCATTACTTCCTCAAGTCCCGGAAAAAAACACACCAAATGTACTTCTTCTCTAGTCTCCAACTCCATTCCCGGGACTGCTACAATGCCTCGAGCTTTTGCACATTTTAAAACAGCCTCACAGTTTAAGGCCGAATTGTGATCGGTAACTGCAATTATATCAAGACCTTTGATGTACGCCATATTCACTATGTTATTCGGCGTCATGTCATTTTCTGCACAAGGCGAAAGAGCCGAATGTATATGAAGATCATAAAACGCTTTCATCTTCCCTCCATGGGTTTTCTAACATATTTAAGCCACAATTCCAAAAATAAAAAACTTTTTCTTCATCTCAAAGGATCTTACTGATTTCCACAGCTATTTGATAGGCTGTCTTATCCGAACTCAATATTGCAATCCCCTCTTCATTGGCCTTATAAATTGTAGACTCTTCCACATTAATTCCTTCCGGTACAATTATACATGGAATTTCAGCCAGTACTGCAACAGCTACCACATTTATGTGGGTATGTACTGTAATCCAAGCATCCCCTTTATTAGCATGAGACATAACCCAACTAAGCAAGTCGCAAATATATACTCCGGATATTTCCCTATCCATACTCTTATTATCGGTTAACACCTTAAACTGTAATAAACTCGCCAACTCACTAACTTTCATATTCATCCCTCTAATCATTATTGTCTTTCTTATGGCTATTATTTTTATCTAAAACAGGAGGCATTATTGACTCAATTTCCATCATCTGTACAGCGAGATCCCGTACTTTTTCCCTCAATTTGAATATACAATCGGTCTCATTGGCATTGCCTCTTACAATATCTTCCGCCAAGGCTCTGCAATTGGGTGCACCGCAAGCACCACAATCCAATCCCGGTAATTCCTCGTTTATTGATTGAAGTGCTTCTAACTTTTTCATTGCAATCTCAAAATCTTCATCCAGTTTCAAAATAGGCTTGTATTCAACATTTCTTTTCCAAAGCAAATCATAATTATATGTATTGTCCAAATTTGCCGGAATACTATTTTTCTTAGCTATATCTAAAAACTTTTTAATTCTGGTTTTTGCCACATATAAGTTTTCTACTGTCAAAGGACCTCCAAGACATCCTCCCTGGCACGCCAACGTTTCAATAAAATCCACATCCTCCAGCTTGTCATTTTCCAACTCTTCTAAAATAGAAATCACATTGTGAATTCCATCCACAGCAAGAAAATTATCGGTTCCCAGTGCCAATCCCTCGCCACCGGAATTAGCCCAGTTGATCCCTGCGAATCCGGCCTTCACCAGGTTCTCTTCGTGTTTCACTTCACCTAAGGCATTGAATAATTTCAAAAATATATCTTTTATAGATATAGCACCATCAACACAGGATTTTTCACTTTCAAAAGGTGCCTTAATGCTGGTAACTTTAGCTGCACAGGGCGTAATAAAAAACACACCGATATCTTCTTTAGGAATATTTCTATCCTTTGCCAACTCATCCTTCACAATTTTTGCAGCCAGTTCCATAGGTGATTCAAGCTTTAATATATTGTCAATCAAGTTCGGAAAACGTACTTGAATTAATCTTACAACAGCAGGACATGCCGATGATATCAAAGGCTTTTGTAAATCCTTATTTTTCATCAATTCCCTTGTAGCATTGCTTATAATTTCAGCCGCCTTTGCCACCTCATAGACATGATCGAAACCAATTAATTTAAAAGCATTAAGCAAATGATTTATAGACCTGATGTATTTAAACTGTCCATACAGAGTAGGGGCAGGTATTGCAACCTTGAATTTATAATTATTAATATTCTCAAGGGGATCGGTAATAGCTTTCTTGGCACGATAAGGACAGACTTTGATACATTCACCGCAATCTATACACCTTTCAGCTATAATTCTGGCCTTTCCCTTTCTAACTCTAATAGCCTCTGTAGGGCATCCTTTTATACAATTGGTACATCCTTTACACTTTTCCTCATCTAAAGTTACCGAATGAAAGTAGCCCTTCATTCTATTCCCCCCAAACAGGCTTCTACAGAATCTTGGCTAAAAATAAAGTTATTTTGCACATATTCCTCTCGAGGCCATTATTCTATAAAAACACAGTTATTTCGACACTTGTTCCTTTACCAACTTCAGTTTTTATATCAAGTTTGTCGGCATAACGTTTAATATTCGGTAAGCCCATGCCGGCACCGAATCCCATTTCCCTAATGCTGTCAGGAGCAGTAGAATACCCCTCCTGCATTGCCAATTCAAGATCGGGAATTCCCGGCCCCTCATCACTAATTACTACTAATATTTTCCCATCGCCTATTTCTACGTCCGCAGTTCCTCCTCCTGCATGAATAACAGCATTTATCTCAGCCTCATACATGGCAATAGCAACTTTTTTAACAGTCTGAGGGGGAACACCCAATTGATTGAGCATCTTTTTTACACTGCTTGAAGCTTCTCCAGCTAAAGAGAAATCATCAGCAGGAATAACATAACTCTGCCTTATAATGCTATTGCTCAATCCCAAACACCTCTTCCCGTAATACCGGCACTATAAAGCTTACCACATGCTATAAACATTGGATTTTTTGTAATTAAAACTGTTATTCCCTTTTCTTTGGCAAATTGAACCAGCTTTTCATCCGGTACCTTGCCTCTTACAAAAACAATAACTTTTATATCCATCATTTCTGCCGTTCTTACAACCTGAGGATTGACAAGTCCCGTTAGCAATACAACATTCTCCTTTACATAGGCCATAACATCACTCATAAGATCGGCACCGCAAGCATGTTGGATATCCATATCAAGATTTTCTTCCCCTGTCAAAAGCTCCGCATCAAGAATGCCAATGATTTCGCTGACTTTCATAAAATCCCTGCCTTTGCCTCTTAAATTTATGCTTAAAATTTACAAACCAATAACTTTTATTTAAAGTCACTATGTAAATCTTAGCCGTGGTTTAATCCGGACATCTTCTATTCATAAAAGCAGCTGCCACCAATAAATTCTCTTATAATGGAATTTGCAGGAATCTCTTTAGAATCTATCGAAACAAAATTAGCTAAAAACTCTATTAATCTTTTTGCCTCAGAATATTCAGGTTGTGATTTGTCTATGTCATTTAAAAGCGGTTCGGCAAAAACTTTTAAAACTCCAAGCTCAAAAGGTAGTGCCGAATTAAACATAATGTCCGCTTCTTCCTGGAACGGGAAAATATTTCTTTCTTCGCCCCGTCTTACAGAAGGCCATCTTTTAATTGTATTTATAGCACTACATCCTCTAAACTGGAAGTCCCTTACAATTCTTCTAAGCATCCTTGCATCGGTTGTAGGTATTCTATTGTGATCATCAATGCTCATAGAAGTAATTGCACTTACATAAATCTTAAACTTGCTATCCTTATGAATTGAGGAAGTCAATTTTTCATTCAGTCCGTGAATTCCTTCTATTATGAGCAATTGATCGTCATCTATTCTTAATTTTCTGCAGAAGTTTTCCCTGCACCCTTTTGAAAAGTTAAAAATAGGTATTCCTACCTCTTCTCCTTTAATCAAACTGGACAAATGCTGATTGAAGAGCACAAGGTCAATTGCTTCTAAAGCTTCAAAATCATACTCTCCATTTTCATCCTTAGGTGTATTTTCTCTATTCACAAAATAGTCATCCAGTGAAATTGTAACCGGTCTCAAACCGTTAACTTTCAATTGTATAGCTAATCTTTGGGCAAAAGTTGTTTTTCCTGAAGATGATGGTCCCGCAATGAGCACTATACGTTTTTTATGCTTATTAAAAGCAATCATATCGGCAATTTGTGCTATCTTTTTCTCATGCAGAGCTTCACCAACTCTTATCAGTTCATTGGCCCTGCCTTCCTTGACAAGAGTATTAAGAGATCCTACATCCTGGACACCAAGTATCCGTCCCCAATTTTTATATTCTTTAAAGATAGTAAAAAGTTTTTTCTGCTCTTTAAATTTTGGAATTACATCTGGATTTGTCTTATCCGGGAACATCATTATCAATCCCGATTTATAAAATTTAAGCTTAAACTTCTTTAAATATCCTGTATCCGGTACCATATATCCGTAAAAGTAATCCTCATAACCGTCACAATTATAAATGGTCACATAAGGTTTCTTCCTATGCTCTATAGCACGGAACCTGTCTAATCTGCCTGTCTTACTGAATATTTCCTTAGCCTCTTCTATAGACAAAATCTTCTTTACAAAAGGTATCTTCTGCTTTACCAATTCCTTCATTCTATCTTCAATTTTAGACACTTCTTCAACGGTAAGAGGTGTTTCCCCATTAATTTCGCAGAATATTCCTTTGCTTATAGAATGGCTTATTATTACCTTTCTGCCAGGAAAAAGATCATTAACCGCCTTAATCAATAGAAAACTAAGGCTTCTTCTGTAAATCCGCATTCCATCATCATTGGTCAGATCTATAAATTCAACATATGCACTATTGTCTAAACGAAAAGTTAATTCTTTAATATCATTATCTACTTTGGCTGCAACAATGGCAGATTTGTAATCGCCATTAAATTGATTACTCAATTCAAGCAAAGATATTCCTTCAACAACTTCCTTTTCAGATCCGTCGGGAAAAGTTACTTTAATTAAATTCATATTACTCTCTCTCATGTCATATTCCCCTTGCGTTTTATATTTTGTGATGAAAAGCTATTATTATAGTAATTACACAACACTTTATCTATATTTAACCAATATCCTTTTTATAATTACAACTATTCTATATATTAAATAAAATTCCTCTTTCCTTTTTAAAATAATAATAAATGTTTTATATATAATACATATCTAAGCAGAATCCGTCAACAAAATTCGTTTAACTTATAACAATTATTAAAACAAAAATTCAAAGTGCAGCTTTGTAAAATGTGGTATTATTTTTTATGAATTGACATGGGATATGGGTATAATATACAATAAAATTTGCTAAAAAACTGATATTATAAGAGGTATGGTAAATGTCGAATATAAAAGATATTATTTCTAAAGAAGTGGATAGAAGAAGAACCTTCGCTATCATATCGCACCCCGACGCAGGAAAAACCACATTAACCGAGAAACTTCTGTTGTACGGTGGTGCCATAAGACTTGCCGGTTCCGTTAAAGCAAGGAAAGCTAACCGGCACGCAGTATCCGACTGGATGGAAATCGAAAAGCAGAGAGGTATATCGGTTACTTCCAGTGTTATGCAATTTGAATACAACGGCTTTTGCATAAACATCCTGGACACCCCTGGACACCAGGATTTCAGCGAAGATACATACCGTACACTTATGGCAGCCGATAGTGCTGTAATGCTGATTGACGGTGCAAAGGGTGTGGAAGCGCAAACCATAAAACTTTTCCACGTATGTAAGATGAGGGGTATCCCCATCTTCACTTTTGTTAACAAGATGGACAGAGCTTCAAAAGACCCCTTTGAACTTATGGAAGAAATAGAAAAAGTTCTCGGTATTCAGTCCTATCCAATGAACTGGCCTATAGGAACCGATGGTGACTTTAAAGGGGTTTATAACAGAAAACTCAAGCAGATAGAACTGTTTGAAGGAGGTAATCACGGCCAAACCGTTGTTTCATCCCAAAAAGGAAGTGTTGATGACGAAATTTTTGCCGAACTTTTGGGAGATCATTATTACAATAAGCTGTGTGAAGACATAGAACTTTTGGATATGGCAGGAGAAGAATTTGACAAAAAAAGGGTGCTTAAAGGTGAATTGACTCCAATCTTCTTTGGAAGCGCCATGACCAATTTCGGAGTCCAACCTTTCTTAGAAGAGTTTCTTTCCCTTGCTCCAAGTCCGGGTGTAAAAAACTCATCGGCCGGTGAAGTTGACCCTACTTGGGACAAGTTTAGTGCTTTTGTCTTTAAGATCCAGGCAAATATGAATCCTGCTCACAGAGATAGAATAGCCTTTATGCGAATATGCTCCGGCCGCTTCTATAAAGGTATGGAAGTTAACCATGCACAACAGAAAAAAATGGTTAAACTTTCACAACCTCAGCAATTCATGGCCCAAGAGCGCACAATTGTCGAAGAAGCCTTTGCAGGAGATATAATCGGTGTTTTTGACCCGGGTATTTTCAAAATCGGAGATACTCTTTGCGAAGGTAACAGCGACCTCAAATTTGAAGGGATACCTATCTTCCCTGCAGAACATTTTGCCAGGGTAATGTCGGCAGACACAATGAAACGTAAGCAGTTTTTAAAAGGAATCAACCAATTGTCGGAAGAAGGAGCTATTCAAGTATTCAAGCAAGTGGATATAGGTATAGAAGCTTTAATCATAGGTACAGTCGGAGTGCTGCAGTTCGAAGTTCTTGAATACAGGCTCAAAAACGAATATGGCGTAGATATAAAAATGCAGCACTTACCTTACAAACATGCAAGGTGGATAGAAAATTCCGATATTGATCCAAGGAAACTTACCCTTACCAGTTCCACCATGATTGTACAGGACGAAAATGAAAGATATGTACTTTTATTTGAAAATGAATGGTCAATACGTTGGGCTGAAGAAAAGAATAAAGATTTAGTTCTTTATGACATAGCAAAAAAAGTAGAATAATAATATTGTTGTTTAAAAAAGGACTCTTTATGAGTCCTTTTTTTATAAATAAATTCATGTTTTTTATATATTTCGATAAAAAACTGTTTTATATTTCCCGGGAAATTTCTTTTTTCAACAAATAGTATTTCCATAGACATTTTTTGCTAATACCAAAAATTAACTCTTCTTCAGAGAGTATTTTTTCACTTATATATCAACACAGGTATATCACCTGCACCAAAAACATCCAATATTTAACCCAAAAAATTTTACTTACATAAAAATTAAAAAAGTGATAAAATAATATTGCAACGAGCAGTTTTGATTAACGTAACTTCAGTTGTCAGAACTGCTCGTTTTTTTGTGAAGAAAAATTTTAAACAGGAGAGCGAAAACAATGTATAAAGCTGGAGACTTAGTAATTTACGGAAATCATGGCGTATGTAGAATAGAGTCGGTCGGTGAGCCAAATATTTCAGGTGCTGATAAAAGCAAGCTATACTACACACTTTCACCTCTTTATCACAGTGAGAAAATATTTACACCGGTTGACACCAACGTATTTATGCGTCCAATTATTACTTATGAAGAGGCAAATCAATTGATTTCCCACATTCCATCAATCGACAATAACTTAGATGACTTTGAAGATGTTAGATCCCTTGAAGCCCATTACAAAAATTTGCTAAAATCCCACAACTGTTCCGATCTATTGAGATTGATAAAAACCATTTATGCAAAGTCTCGGATAGTTGAAAAACAAGGAAAGAGACTCGGTCAAATTGAAAAACGTTTTATAAGTATGGCAGAAGAACAACTATACGGTGAATTTGCAGCAGCTTTAAACATGACTAAAGAAAAGATAAAAATCTATGTAGAGGAAAAAATTAAGGAACAGGAAGCCTTTTATGAATAAGTTATCGGAAATGTAATCACTCATTGACTTTTTAGGAAGTTTGTTGTCATGTTTTACCAAATACAACCAGCTTCCTATCTAATGACCTTGATTTCAAAAAAGATTCCCGATTTTTCATATATTATCTATCACATATTAAAATTTGCTATATTATAGTATCAAACATTGCAAAAATCCGAATCAATCTTTAGAACAAGTTTATTTTTAATTCTTACTTATCGAGGGTTATAAGCTTTTCAGCACTTAAGCATATATTCCACGGCAAAGGACGACTCTCAATCTCCATCCACTTTTCCTTAGGAATTTCCCATTGAAGGTGATAATACTCTTTACCTTTAGGCCTGCTTCCTATAAAAAGATATACTGTAACTCTAAAAGGTGTTTCATTAATAAAACTTGGCCAGCACTGAAACACATTATCCCTGTCATTTTCCGATGCCAATCTGATATAATGAGCCCTCATACCCACATACTTCAATTGTTTCGAAATTATATCATTGGTCTTAAGCTTTACACCCCAATCTACAGCCTCTAATTCGTTATCCGATAGATATTTGGCAGCAGAAAAATTTTTACATCCCGTTATCCGAGCTACCGAAAGACTATTAGGATTTCTAAATATATCTTCTTTTTTTCCAACCGATTCCACAACTCCATTATCCAAAACTGCCAATTCACTGCAAATACGGAATGCCTCTTCTATATTGTGTGTAACAAAAAGTGTAATGCCATGATAATTAGAAAGGGCGTCTATTAACTGCTTTGTCAATATATATCTCATATGATCGTCCAGCGCAGAAAAGGGTTCATCCAAAAGTAACATCTCCGGTTCTATTGCCAAAGCTCTAGCCAAAGCCACCCTTTGCTGCTGTCCTCCTGAGAGTTGGAATGGAAATCGGTTTTCCAAACCATTAAGGTTCATCATATCTACTTTTTCCCGAACAACAGCTTTTCTTTTCTCCTTTGAAAGTTTTTGAAGACCGAATCCAATATTATCTTCCACAGTCATATTAGGAAAAAGGGCATAGTTTTGAAAAAGATACCCCACCTTCCGCAGTCTGCTCGGAATATTAATTCCTTTTTCAGAGTCAAACAGCACTCGTCCATTTAGTACAATTTTCCCTTCATCGGGCTTTTCTATTCCCGCTATACATCTTAAGGTCATGCTTTTGCCCGAACCGGATGCCCCAAGTAATCCCATGACTTGCTCCGATGCCTTGAAGTTTACCTTTAAAGTGAAGCCGGAAAGCCTCTTTTTTATATCCACTAAAAGTTCCATATTTTCTCCTCCCAATCCTTTGGGTATTTATTCTTTGATACTCATTCCAGTAGTTCATCAATATCATAACAGCAAGGGATATAACAAATATCAACACTACCCATATAAATGCTTTATTCATCTCTCCACTTTCAACTGCAAAGAATATTGCTAAAGGTATTGTTTGGGTTCTACCGGGTATATTACCCGCTACCATTAGTGTTGCACCAAATTCACCCAATGCTCTGGCAAAAGACAGAACAGCTCCAGCAACAATTCCAGGCCAGGCAAGCGGAACAATCACTTTCCAAAAAATCATCCATTCAGAGACTCCCAAAGTCCTAGCCGCATAAACAATATTTATATCAACCTGTTCAAAGGCACCTCTTGCTGTTTTATACATAAGCGGAAATGCAACAACAGAAGCCGATAAAACTGCTGCCCACCAGGTAAAAATTATTTTAATTCCAAATAAATATAGCAATTTGCCGATTGGTCCATTTCTTCCAAACAAAGTGAGCAAGAAATACCCAACTACTGTGGGAGGTAATACCATTGGTAATGTAAGCAACCCATCCAAAAACCCCTTTAATTTACCTCTATACCTTGTAATAACCCAAGCTGCTAAAATACCAAAAAAGAATGTTAATAGTGTTGCTAAAATTGTAGTCTTTAACGATATCCACAAGGGTGAAAAATCCATATTCATCGTCATCACTCCAAACTGATTCTAACTACCCAATAAATATAAATCCATACTTTTCAAATATAGGTTTGGCTTTACTGCTGTAAAGAAAATTTACGAAATCCTTTGCTGCTCTCTGATTTTTGCTTTCCATTATTACTGCCGCAGGGTAATAAACCGGCTTGTGCGACCCTTCCGGTGCCCTGGCAACTACTTTTACTTTATCCGAGACTTTGGCATCTGTCTCATAGACCATTCCTGCATCAACATTACCGGTTTCCACCCACAACAACACTTCCTTGACATCTTTGGCATACACAAACTTAGATTTAAGAGAATCAATTATATCAAGATTTGTCAGCACTTGCTCACTGTATTGACCTGCAGGAACACTCTTCGGTTCGCCAATTCCTATTTTTTTGACTTTGTCTTGCAATAGATCATTAAAATCATTAATTCCTGAAGAATCCAGAGGTACAATAAGTACTGTTTTATTTTCTAGAAAATTTCTCCTTGTATCTTCAATAATTAAGCCTTTATCCTCCAATTCATCCATCTGTTTAGTTGCCGCCGATATAAACACATCTACCTCAGCTCCCTGTTCAATCTGCTTTTGCAAAGAACCGGAAGAACCAAAATTAAATGTAAGAGTTATATTTGAATTTTCTTTCTCATATACCTCTTTAATTTCTTCCATAACATCTTTAAGACTTGCTGCTGCAGATATTGTAAGCTCTACAGAGCTTTTAGCCTTTGAAGATTCTTGCATACTAATAATGCCAACAATGATCATTCCACCAAAAATTAAAAACGCTGTTAAAAAAATTGTTGTATTTAATATTAATAAAGGACTTTTATTCAATCTATTTATATCTGTCATTGAAATGCCCTCCTAAAATGAGAAATATAAAAAATGATAAAACTACAACAACTCCTTTAAGGAATGTTATAATCTCATCATTGAGAACTCTTTATCGGTGCTGCCCAATATGCAACCTGGGATATTAAGACATGATATCAATTAGGTTTTATATGTTTTTTGGTATTTTTTTCTTTTTATATTATATATCTTTTTGAATAAAAAATCAACAAAAAATGAATAATCTATTTAAAAATCTTTCATTATGCTTCCAAAAGTTTTTTTATAACTTAAAGATATTCTTTTAAATTAGCCCATAACACCAACATGTTAATTATCCGTTTTTTATACTTTTGCATGTTAAATACTATATTCTTGCATTTCAATCCACAAACTTTATTATTACCATTCACTTTTTCCACAAAGTTTTTCTAATAAGATTCAATTATTGTAATTCTTACTACAATAAACTATAATATAAATACATCGCATTTAGTATATAGTTTTATAATGCAAGTAACATCTAACATCTTTCTTTTCTATGTAATAATTCCTATAGTATTATTCAATAACTATTTACATCCTTCTTTAAATCCAGCTTGTATAAGAACAGATGCTGCATATTCCATTATTACTAGTTCTTTAGACTTCTGTAAGTTTTTTATACTATTATTAATAAATCATATTCAATTAGAATGTTTATAAAGAGTTTGCTAGGGGAGGGAATAACATGAATCTTAAAAGAATAAAGTCTTTATTTGCTATAGTAATTATCACTGTTCAAGTTTTATTCTTTAAAAGTATTATTTCTTCTGCTCAACTACAAGCTGGTGACGTCAACGGCGACAACAATATAGATAGTATTGACTTTGCATTGATGAAAAGCTTTTTGTTGGAAAAAATTTATACCTTACCTGTAGAAGATGCCCTTTGGGTGGGTGATTTAAACGGAGACGGATATATAAATAGCATTGACCTTGCTTTAATGAAACAATATCTGCTCGGGCGAATTAAAATTTTCCCCAAAGTTCAATCTCCAACACCTACACCGGTAAATACATCATTGCCAAACGACAATGAACCATACCCAGGATGGGATAAAATTCGTTCAGGTTTTGCCACTTATACCGGTTCAGGATATGAAGGTGGAATTGCCTTATTAGATCCAATTCCCTCTGACATGGAAATTGTCGCTGTAAACAAACCTGATTTTAATTGTTACGGTGTTCAAGCGGCTCTTGCCGGTGCATATTTGGAAGTAACCGGACCTAAAGGTTCTACTGTTGTATATGTAACCGACTGCTATACTGAAGCCCCGGAAGGTGCTTTGGACCTTTGTGGAATTTCCTGTGATAAAATAGGTAATACAAATGTTCCCGGAGGTAAAATAGATGTAACATGGCGTATTATACCCGCACCCATCACAGGAAATTTTATATACCGCATTCTACCGGCCAGCTCAAAATGGTGGATGGCTATACAAGTTAGAAATCACAAGTATCCGGTTATGAAAATGGAATACTTTAAAGACGGTGAATGGATCGATATACCTAAAGACCGCTGCAACTATTTTGTAATAAATAATTTGGACACATCCACTATTAAAATTAGGCTTACCGATATTCGGGGTAAAACTGTAACCGACACTATAGATTCCATTCCCGATAATCCCATAGATGGATGCTTTATACCCGGTAATGCTCAGTTCCCCGATTAATTACGATATTTCTGTACTATCCTAAGGTAAAAGGATATTTCGGATAAAAAGAAGAAAGACCATGCATACTATTCTTTGCATGGTCTTTTTTCTTTTTGGTGAGCCATCCGCGACTCGAACGCGGGACACCTTGATTAAAAGTCAAGTGCTCTGCCAACTGAGCTAATGGCCCCTATGGCAGGGATAGCAGGACTCGAACCTACGAAATGCCAGAG
>Ga0134092_1000427_pt1 | contig 42524 bp, 52 predicted proteins | sample 3_6taG_FD_94454 | JGI IMG/M metagenome (GOLD analysis project Ga0134092, IMG submission 94454) | Switchgrass degrading microbial communities from high solid loading bioreactors in New Hampshire, USA - 3_6_20_6_A3 metaG | ecosystem: Engineered > Bioreactor > Semi-continuous > Anaerobic >... | reverse complement strand
TTTCCCTATGTCTATTTTTTGGGATTTTCAGATAATATTAAAAGAGCAACTATATATTTTCCATAAGACAAGGAAAGGCAGGCATTCATAAAGAATACCTACCCCAACAATTGACAAAGAACCGTTAATTTTAGTACCAACCTCTAACTTTCATTGCTGCTGCAACTCTCTTTACAGAATGCATGTAAGCAGCGGTTCTCATTGGAACATTGTATTCTTCTTTAATCTTGTAAATAGCATTGAACGCATCAACCATTGCTCTTTCTTCTTTTTCTTCAACTTCTTCTTCTGTCCAGTAATATCCATAGAGGTTCTGTACCCATTCGAAGTATGAAACTGTAACACCCCCAGCATTTGTTAAGATATCAGGTGTTACTAATATACCTCTTCTATTTAAGACTTCGTCTCCATCTGGAGTAGTTGGGCCGTTAGCTGCTTCGCATACTAACTTAGCCTGAATTTTTTCTGCTACTTCTGCAGTTATTTCGTTCTCTAAAGCTGCAGGAACTAATATATCTACAGGTAATGAGAAGAATTCGTCCTTAGTTATCTCCTTTGATCCTGGGAAGCCAACTACAGTCTTGTGTTCTCTCATGTAGTTAACTAATGCATGCATATCGAATCCGTCTTCTTTATAAACAGAACCGTTCCATTCACAAACAGCCACAACTTTTCCGCCAAGTTTTTCCATATTATATCCAGTATAGCTTCCAACATTACCGATACCTTGTAATGCAATTTTTGCACCTTTAAAGTCGATACCTAATTTTTTAGCTGCTTCTCTAGCTACAACAGCAACACCGAATCCTGTAGCAGCAGTTCTACCTTTTGAACCACCGAATTCCAATGGTTTTCCTGTTATAACTCCAAGTGAGCTTTTACCTGTTAATTTGTTATATTCATCAACCATCCAAGCCATGATTTGACCGTTGGTATTTACATCTGGAGCGGGAACGTCTACTTGTTCGCCTATTATTTTGTAAATAGCGTCAATGTAGCCTCTTGATAATCTTTCTAATTCACCCTGGGACAGAGTCTTAGGATCAACGATTACACCGCCTTTGCCTCCGCCATATGGTATACCTGTAACGCCGCATTTAAATGTCATCCAGATAGATAATGCCATAACTTCGTCTCTAGTTACGTTGGGATGGAATCTGATACCGCCTTTAAAAGGACCAACAGCATCATTATGCTGTGATCTGTAACCAATAAATACCTTTACTGAACCATCGTCCATTTTTACAGGAATTGCAACTTCTAGGACTTTTAAAGGTTGTTTTAGTATTTCATAAACATCAGCTTCAAGACCTAGCTTGTCGCAAGCTTCCTTAACCTGTTTTTGTGCATTTAAGAACGGATTCATATTATCTTGGTGTGCCATATTTAAATAGACCTCCTATTAACATATATTTAATTTAAAGCAGTGGGCCTGCTCTAAATTCCATAATATAACTTTTGCCCTATTAAGTATTCTATATGTTTTCCTAAAATCCTTCTATTTATTGCAATTATTTAATAGTTGCAATATTTTTTAAATTCTAGGAATAAATTTTATATTTTTCCCAAATTTCTTCCAGCTTGCCGAATGTTGTGGCTACCTTTCTTTTCTCTTTTACACCAACTGCTATAATTAATGCATTCAGCAGACTTAAAGGAGCAACCAAGGAATCTACGAAGGATTCCATGTTACTTTTTGCAGTAAGAGTAAAATCAGCATAAGATACCAAGGGAGATATTAAGCTGTCTGTAATAGCAAGAATTTTGGCACCTTGAGACTTAGCATAATCCAAAGCTTCTATTGTTTTCGAAGAATATCTTGGGAAACCAATACCGATTACTAAATCATCTTTATTGACTCTAAAAAGTATATCAAAAGTTTCTGAAACAGATCGGCTTGTTACGAATACGTTATTTCTAATTAAGTTTAGATAGAAAGCTAAGAAATCTGCCAAAGTTGTAGAGCTTCTCATGGCAACTATATAAATATTCTTAGCAGTAATAATAGCTTTTACAGCCTCTTCAAACACTTTAAAATCTATACTCTCCATAGTCACTCTCAAGTTGTCTATATCAGCTTTTAGAACTTTTTTTACTGTATTTTCTTCGCTTGAATAGTCTGCTGACATTTCAATTCTTTGAACAGTAGTTAATCTAGTTCTAATCATTTCTTGTAGCTCTCTTTGCATATGAGGATAGCCATCAAAATTTAACACGTTTGCAAATCTAACTACAGTAGACTCACTTACACCAACCATTTCTCCTAATTTAGCAGCGGTCATAAAAGCAGCTTTATCATAGTTTTCCATTATATATTGAGCAATCATTTTTTGACCTTTACTCAGCCTATGAAAGCTCATCTGAATCTTTTTTATTAAATCCTGATTTTCATTCATTATATGACCCCATTACCTATTAGTATTTTACATACATTATTTATTAATTAGTACATTGGAAAGTATAAATTTCCTCAGTGTTAGTTTGATCAAATGGATTTCTTAAGCAATTATTATAACCAGATCTATTTAAGTGCATTCTCTCCGAGGGAATATCCTATTTCTAACGCTTTTTTATTTAACTCTTCTGTTCCTTTTGGTACACGATTTAATACTGCTTCTTCTAAGATTTCTTTTGAAACTACTTTAGAAATAGCAGCAACAACACCTAAAGCTACAATATTAGTTACCATAGGTTTGCCTAATACATTGTGAGCAGTATGAATTATTGGCAATGAATATACTTTTATATTTGTATTATTGGTGTTTATAGATTCATCAACAATCATGATACCATCTTGCTTTACATCTTTGCTATACTGGTCAAAAGATTTTTGCGTTAAGGAAAGAAATATATCACAATCTCTTACTTTAGGAAAATCAATTTTATCTGTAGATATTATTACTTCAGCTTTACTAGCTCCACCTCTAGCCTCTGGGCCATAAGATTGAGTTTGAACAGCATTCTTGCCTTCCATGATTGCTGCTTCTGCTAGTATTATACCTCCTGTAATAAGTCCTTGTCCTCCTGAACCACTTAATCTTATCTCAAGTCTATTCATTACTATATCACTCCTTATTAAACCTATCGATAATCTTTTGATATTCGCTGGTATATTCTGGTTCTGGGCTATTCTTAAATTCACCTATCAGGAATTTGCCTTCCAGTGATTCTGGAGTCATTTTTGAAGCTGCTGCAATATTAACAGCATGATCCTTTTGCCATTCTAACATTTCTACCGCAGAACCTTTTTTGTTCTTTCTGCCGTAATAAGTAGGACATACACTTAGTGCTTCAATCAATGAGAAACCTTCATTTTTTATCCCGTTTTCTATTAGTGATATCAAAAGCTGTGTATGATATGCTGTGGATCTTCCTACATATGTTGCACCGGCAGCAGCAGCTAAAGCTGGAATATCAAAAGCTTTATCAATGTTACCATATGGAGCTGTAGTACCTTTATCAAATTTAGGTGTAGTTGGAGAATACTGGCCGCCTGTCATTCCATATATATTATTATTAAATACTATGGTAGTAATATCAATATTTCTTCTGCAAGCGTGTATTAAATGGTTACCTCCAATAGCAGTAGCATCGCCGTCACCTGTAATGACAATAACTTTCAACTCTGGATTTGCCATTTTTATTCCGGTTGCAAATGCTATAGCTCTACCATGTGTTGTATGGAGTGTATCAAAATCCATGTATCCTGGAGCTCTTGAAGAACATCCTATACCTGATACTATACAAATCTTATTCCTGTCTATACCCAATTTATCAATAGCAACTGTAATAGCTCTTGTTATGATACCGTGACCACATCCTGGACACCAGATTTGTGGTAATTTGCTGGTCCTAAAATATTCATTAACTAAAGCACTTGGCATTTAGAGCACCTCCTCTATTTTTGCTATAATTTCTTCTGGATATATTGCTTCTCCGTTAACCTTATTAACTTTCTTCAGAGCAGCCATGTCTTTTATTATTCTTTCTACTTCTAAAGCCAACTGGCCAAGATTCATTTCAGCAACAACAAAAGTCTTTACTTTGTCTGCCAATTCTAATAGCCTTTTTTCAGGGAATGGCCATACTGTAATAGGTCTGAATGTTCCAACTTTTATTCCTTTTTCTCTAAGTTGTTTCATTGCAGTATCAGCAGCTCTGGAAACACCACCAATAGATATAATTACTATCTCAGCATCGTCAGTGTTTTCTTCCTGCCATTGAACAATATCATCTCTATGCAATTCAATTTTATCCATGATCCTTCTATAAAGCTTATCTGCTACTGCAGGACTATTAGTAGGGAAACCTGTCTCATCATGAGCAAGACCAGTTACATGGAATCTGTAGCCTTCTCCATAATTAGCCATTGGTGGAACTAAATCTTCATCTGCTTTGTAAGGCAAGTATTCATCTTTGCTTACAGTAGGCTTTTTCCTATTGATTACTTCAATTTCTGTAGCTTCAGGAAGTTCCACTCTTTCTCTCATGTGTCCAATTACTTCGTCCATTAAAAGTATTACTGGAACTCTATACTTTTCTGAAAGATTAAATGCCTTTACTGTTAAGTCAAATGTTTCCCTTACAGAAGAAGGAGTCAATGCGATAATAGGATGATCTCCATGTGTACCCCAACGAGCTTGCATAATATCGCCCTGAGCTGGTGATGTAGGCAGTCCTGTGCTAGGACCACTTCTCTGAACATCAACAATTACACAAGGAACTTCTGCTAATGCGGCATAGCCAATATTTTCTTGTTTAAGTGAAAAACCTGGTCCACTAGTTGCAGTCATGCTCTTTGCACCAGCTAGTGAAGCTCCTATTATAGCAGCCATACTTGCAATTTCATCTTCCATTTGAATAAATCTTCCACCTACGCGAGGTAATTTTTCAGCAGCTATTTCTGCTATCTCTGTAGAAGGAGTGATTGGATATCCAGCAAAGAACTTCATTCCTGCTGCAATAGCGCCTTCTACACATGCTTCGTTACCTTGCATCAATCTAGCTTTAGACTTCATTTTACTTCCCCCTCACATATATAGCAAAATCAGGGCATCTCAATTCACATAGCCCGCATTGTATGCACTTATCAATGTCAATAATTTTTACTTTTTCATTTTCCACTTTTAAAACATTTTTGGGACAAAACTTAACGCAAATACCGCATCCTTTGCACCAATTTTCATTAACAACTAGCTTATCAGTTACTGTTTCGTTGTTACTCATACATTTCTCCTCCTTCAAATTAGAATTGCAACTTTAGTTTCATTTTTTATAAATAATTTTTAAAAATGCAATTTTGCCTTCATTTCAAGTATATAATAATATCTAAATTTATGCAATAATGAAACCAGCTTTTTTGAAAAATAATGCAAAAAGCCTCCTCAAGAGTTATCTTTACTTGAGAAGGCATTGTTGTAAAGTTTTATACTTGCAATTTTGGAATGTTCCAGTTAATTTCCTTCATTTTATAAAAAAGGCTTTCACTAGTTAAGTTTATTTTTATGGGAGTTATGGAAATATAATTATCTTTTATTGCCTTAATATCTGTATCTTCATCGGTTTCTGTTTCATCAAGCTCTCCGGCTAACCAATAATAGATTTTACCTCGAGGATCTTTTCTCTCAATAAAACTATTTTTATATTTTCTAACCCCAAGCTTAGTAATTCTAATACCTTTAATATCTTTATAAGGGATATGGGGGATATTTACATTCATTACTGTATCTTTTTCAATTCCAAAATCATAAAGGCTTTTACTTATATCAGCTGCAAGCATAGCATAAATATCGAAATCACACTCTCCATCACAGCATAAAGAAAAAGCAATGGATGGTTTATCATATATAGCTCCTTCTATAGCTGCAGATACAGTTCCAGAATATAAAACATCAGTACCCATATTAGGTCCTCTATTAATTCCAGACACAACTAAGTCTATTTCATCTTTGGCTAAAACTTCCAAAGCAAATTTCACACAATCTGAAGGAGTTCCATTTATACTCCAAGCTTCAATGTCAGAATCATAGAAATCAACCTTATTACTTCTTAATGGTTTATGCATGGTTATAGAATGACCGCTGGCACTTCTTTCTGATTCAGGTGAAACTATCAAAACTTTGCCTAATTTGCATAATGCTTTTGCAAGTTTATATATACCTGGTGAATTTATGCCATCATCATTGGATACTAATATTCTCATCAAAACGCCTCCTAATGATTAAAAAATTAATGTTCTCCATACAATATATAATACTAATATGAATTGCAGGTGAAAAAATGATACAGATTGACGACGCAGGAAGTGGCAGTTTAATCGGTGGTACTTGTATCGCTGCACTTCGTTGTGAAACTGGAGAATATTACTATGAAATAATACCACCAATGTTATATAATAAAAATAATTTTAAAAATAAATCGTACTTATATTATACTACACAAATAGTAAAAAATGCTTTAGAAGCTTTAGAGGTTGATAAAAACGAAGAAATAGAAATTTGCCAGGGATATATGTTTGAAGATGCCAGAAAATATTTAAAAAGCTCAAACTATAATTTTAAATGTACAAAGATTCTTGATCCTCTTCAAACATTAATAGAAAAAACCTTTGAGGAATATTCAATTAGTTTGGGGTTACCCAGAGATTTCATCATATACACTAAGTATCCTTTCCATCTTAAAAGATTATTGAAATGGGTTTATGCTGATTACGATAATAGAGTAAAATTCTGTAAAACCGGATGGAAAAGTTGGGATAAGTACAGTTCTCTACCTACAGAAGTCTATTATGATAAAATTTATAATAGTAATTATGTATGTTTAAAATGCGGAGAAAAAATTAAGCGAAATTCAAGAGTAAAGGTCATAAAAGTTTGCAGTGGCGATAATTTTTGCATATATCTTCATGACAAATGTTAAGCCCCTGGCGTTCAGGGGCTTAACATTTGCTATACAGGATAAGTCATATCTTTGTTATTTACAAGATTGTCATCTATTTTATATTTTTGAGCTTTTCTTAAACTGAAAAACTTTAAAGCTACCTGAGGGAACAAAGCATAGGTCAGAACATCTTCTTCTTGTTCATAATATTCCTTTATTTCTTCCCTATATTTATCCAATTGTTGAGGCAGTAGATCTGCCGGTCTTACAGTTATTACTTCTTCTTCTCCAATAATTTTCTTTTTAATTTCCTCTGAAATCGGGACAACAGGCTTACCATATTGACCTTTTACATAGGCTTTTATTTCTGATGGTACCATCTTATATCTTTCACCAAGTACTACATTGAACACAGCTTGTGTTCCAACCATTTGACTTGTAGGCGTTACTAAAGGTGGATAACCTAAATCCTCTCTTACTTTTGGTATTTCTTTTAAAACTTCTTCAAATTTATCGGTAGCATTTTGTGCTGCCAGCTGTGATAACAAATTGCTCATCATACCGCCGGGAATTTGATAAGACAATACCCTTGTATCTACATTAAATACACTTGTGTTTAATATACCTTGTTCAATATACTTTTCTCTTATGGTTTTAAAGTGCTCTGCTATTTCATTTAACAAGCCAAGATCCAGTCCCGTGTCATATTCTGTATCTTTCAAAGCTGCTACTATAGGTTCAGTTGCTGGCTGAGATGTGCCTAATCCAAATGGTGATATAGCAGTATCAACTATATCTACTCCTGCCTCAATAGCCTTTAAATATGCCATAGAAGCCATACCGCTTGTATAATGGCTATGTAGCTGTATAGGAATATTTATATTTTTCTTTAACTCTTTAACCAAATTATATGCCATATATGGGGTAATTAAACCTGACATATCTTTAATGCAAAGAGAATCTGCACCCATATCCTGAATTTTTTTTGCAAGTGATACATATAGTTCTATGTTATGAACCGGACTTATAGTATATACAATTGTGCCTTGTGCATGACCGCCATATTTTTTGGTTGTTTCAATTGCTTTTTCAATATTTCTCAAATCATTTAAAGCATCAAATATTCTAATTATGTCTATTCCATTTCCTAATGAACGCTTTATAAACTCAACTAAAACATCATCAGGATAATTTTTATAGCCTAATATATTCTGTCCCCTTAACAACATCTGAAGCTTAGTTTTTTTCAATTTAGATCTAATAATTCTCAATCTATCCCAAGGATCCTCATTTAAAAACCTTAAGCATGCGTCAAAGGTCGCTCCTCCCCACATTTCTAACGAATGATAACCAACTTCATCCATCTTTTCTAAAATAGGCAGCATTTCTTCAGTTCTCATTCGGGTAGCTATAAGAGATTGGTGGCCATCTCTAAGTGCTGTTTCAGTTATTTTAATTTTTGCCATAGAAAAATTTCCCCCTATATCTTTTGATTAATAGATATTATTAATATTATTAATTTTATATAATAAATTTTCAAGCAAAATATTTTAGTTGTTAAAAAATTAGCAACAACCTTTAAAATATCCTTCCAAATTAACAGCATATATGTGCTTTATATCTCTTTTTAATGCATTTTTTACATAATCAGGTAAATCCATAACAGTATGTATGTCAAATCCCAGACTCTTACAGAAAGCATCACATTCACCATAGCTTATGGCAGTTTTTGCACCATTTCGCTCATAATAATTTAGTATTGTTTTAACTATTGCTGTACCTATTTTATTTCTCCTGTTTTTTTCATCAACAAACACATTATCTATGATGCAGAATTCTTCTGCAGCAAATGCCATTCCACATCCTAATAATACCTCATTATCATAATACACAAAATAATCCTTATGGATGTATATATCTTCATTTTTAAATCCTATGGATGATAATAATTTTACTATATTATCAATATCTTCAGCCACTGCTTTTCTGACTCTTATCAATAATCAAGACCCCCTTAGCATATTAAAGCCTCTTTAATATCTTTTTGATATGATATAGAATACTTGTTGATTCAATGTTTTCTTTATATATTAAATCGGTTTTTCCGACAAAGAAATCACCGATATATACTTCTAATTCACCGGCTTTGCTATTTTCGGTTATTGGTGCCTTAACTTCATTGCTTAACTTTTCTTTAATAATTATTTTTTCATCTCTTTCACTATCTACTTTTATAGGAGCAAATATATCCTCTTTTGGATAAACTTCCGCTTTATCTTTTTTTCCTTTAATAATTGTAATATCTTTATAAGGCTCGCTTTTGTTTACAACTTGAGTTTTTTTATAATTATTAAATCCATACTCCAGTAATTGCGCAGAGGCATTCCACATATCTCCGCAGTTAAGCACTACAGAAACTAATTGCCAATCATTACGAGTTGCAGAAGCTACGAGACACCGGCCTGCCTTTTTTGTATAACCAGTTTTTACACCATCACCACCATCAAATTGCCAGAGCATTTTATTTTTATTTGTTAAAACTCTATTCCAATTTTCTCCTGGAGGTCCAGGTATGGTTTTTTTCTTAGTACTTACAATTTCAGCAAATTTTTCGTTTCTTAGTGCATAACATGTGATAAGCCCTAAGTCATAAGCAGTTGTATAATGGTTATCATCCGGCAAGCCATGTGGATTGGTGAAATTTGTGTTATAAGCTCCTATAGATCTTGCTTTTTCATTCATTAATTCAGCAAATTTTTCTACGCTTCCACATAAGTGTTCAGCAACTGCAACAGAAGCATCATTTCCTGAACGGAGCATAATAGCATATAGGAGATCTTCAAGCTTAATTTTTTCGCCTTCTCTTAAGTATACAGAAGAACCTTCTTGTATTGAAGCATTTCTGCTTATTTCTACAACTTCATCGAGTCTTCCGCTTTCAATTGCCATGATTACAGTCATAATTTTAGTGGTGCTTGCCATAGGCAACTTCTGTGAACTATTTTGTTTGTATAATACTCTACCTGTTTCTACATCCATTACTACTGCCGCTTTAGCCTGTATATCAGCAGCATTTACAAATGATATATTCACAAATAATAAGGTTATCAGTAAAATAAATACATTAAACCTTTTAAGTATCATTCTATCACTCCATCATCTTTTTAAATTTATTATAGACAGAATGATACATATAATACTTTAAATACAGGTGTCAAACTTTAACTCTTTATAATCTTGCAGCCAAATTCTTTTGCAATTTTTTCAGCTTCTTTTATATCATCTTCTCCCCATATTGACCATCCACCTTTCAGAGTACCATTAACATATATTTCCACTTTATCATTTTTTAATATCATAACATTTCCTACTCGTTTTTTCATTTGTATTACTTGATGCTTAATTGCTTCTTCAATGTCAACATCAAATACCTTAAGAGCTATAAATAAGCAAGACAGTGCATCTTCAAGCTCTCGTTTTGCTCTATCTATATCACCTTTCAATAAGGCTTTTAAAGATTCAGCTACTTCTTCATTTAAATGACTCATTATTTCTTTTGGATCATCTGTTGTATATTTTCGGTTTTCCCAAATAAAATCAACTGCGCTCTTTAAATCCATACTTTCCTCCTAATAATAATCATGGCATATTATGGCACATTATAAAATTAATTATAACATAAAAAAGAGAGGATTATAACTCCTCCCTATTTTTGCTGGTGGATTATTTTATGCTTCATCTTTACACTTACGTTTTTCAATTTTTTCAATCAGTCTCGGTATCATATCAATTACTCGATCAAGTGGATTATTAAAGCTCGCTGGTATCGTTCTAAGCTGTCCCTGGTTTATAGCTAGGAATCCAATAGGGTTAACTGAGACTCCTGCTCCACTTCCTCCGGCAAATGATTTGGAAGTATCTTCACGATTGCCTATAACATCTCCTCCACCTGATACAAATGCAAAGCAAACCTTCGAAATAGGAATAATAATTGATCCATCAGAAGTTTCAACCGGGTCTCCAATAACTGTATTTACATCAATCATTTCCCTGATTTTTTCCATAGTTGTTTTCATAAGACCTTCTATAGGCTGTTCCATTAATTTCACTTCCTCTTGAAGTTTTTAAAAACATTTTCAATGCACTAATAATATATCCTATCTTAATACCAATTATGCAATTGAATTCCAAATTCAATACTTCTTCATAAAAATCAGGTTTTATCATTATATTTTTCACATGAAGACTTATACATGACTGCAGATAAAAAAGAATATTAATTATTAAAATATATAAGAGTCCATAGCAGATAACTGCCAAATAAGTATCATTAAATCCATATTCAATTTTTATTAAAAGGTTTTTTATATATATTTTTTTTATTAAATAACTCGTTGATTTTTCATATAACTTATATGTATTAATGAAATTATCCAGCATCTCAAAAATGTCACTAATGGTTTTAGGCTTTATTTCCTTTTCTTTTTTAGTACGAAATTTTAATTTTATTCTATAACTGTTCATTTTATTAATAAAATCTATCAGTGGCATTTCAATTCTATACCTAATAATTCCATAAAAGGTCGATAGCTGAACAATAAAGATATCATTATTGTTCAGCTTTTTATATGTAATATCTAATCTTAGATGAGCATTATAAACAGCAATTAATAAGACTATAAGAGCAATCGCTAACCATATAAAAAGCAAAAATTATTCCCCCAGTAATTATTACTTATTGAAATATTTTGCCAAAAAATTAAAGAATAATACACTATTGTGTACTATTCTTTATTCAAATTCTTTTAATGGAGGCAACTCATTGATATTTTTAAGTCCAAATAATCTTAAAAATGTATCTGTTGTTCCATATAAGATAGGTCTGCCTGGGCCTTCCATTCTTCCGACCTCTTTAATCATATCTTTTTCTAATAATCTAGTAATACAAGCATCGCTTTTTACTCCTCTTACTTCATCAATCGCGGATTTTGTTATGGGTTGTTTGTATGCAATAATGGAAAGTGTTTCTAGAGAAGCTTGAGACAATCCAGTTTTAGCCCTTGGCTTCAACAACTTTTCAACATAATCGTAAAGTTCTGGTTTGGAGCATAATTGATAACTGCCGTTTATTTCTATGATTTTAATACCCCTAGTGTTATCAGCATAATCGTCTATTAATTGATTTATAATTTTCTTCAATGTATTTTGATCTATATCCAAAACAGTAGAAAGATCTTTTAATGAAACAGGATCTCCTGAAACAAACAAAAGACATTCTATGATTGCTTTAATTTTTCTGATGTCCATTCCTTATCTTCTCCTAATAATAATTTTGTCAAAATTACTAGACTGTTCTACAAAGATTTTTCTTCTCTTTATTAGTTCTAAAACAGCAAGAAATGCAAAGATAGCTTCTATTTTATTTATGCAATCCATTATTAAATCATCAAAATATAAAATTTTTGCAGAAGATAAGATCTTTAATATTTGAGTTATTTTATCTTCTACAGTTACACTGTCACGATATATCTTTTCAGAACCTCTATTATCAAATAACTCCCTTTTTTTCATTAACATTTGAAATTTTTCTAATAAGATTTCAACAGATAGCTTGTCCGGTAAAGCAAAAGAATCTATTATTTCATCAGCCAGATTAGAATCTTTGCATAAGGCTTTTTCATAAATGTTAAGCTTTTCTTTAAGTACCAAAGAAAGCTCTTTAAAGGTCTTATATTCAACAAGTTTTTTAACCAATTCTTCTCTTGGATCTGATTCTTCTATATCATCGTTTTTTGGTGCTTTCGGAAGAAGCATCTTAGATTTAATTTCCAGAAGAGTAGCTGCCATAACTAAGAATTCACTTGCTAAATCTATATCAAGGCTTTGCATCAATTTTAGATAGCTAATATACTGATCTGTAATCTCTGCTATAGGTATATCATATATATCTACCTTTGCTTTTTCAATTAAATGAAAAAGTAGTTCAAATGGACCTTCAAACACCTCTAATTTTATGTTTATCGACATATCTATTACCACCAGAATTATATTTTTGCATAAAATTTTACTTTTTATATGAATATTCCTGCCAAATAAGATATTACTCTTTCTGCAGCTATGAACATAGGGTTTAATATATAATTAATTACATCAGTAAAAATCAAAATCAATAACAATAAATGTGAATACTGCTCATATCTGTACATATTATATTCTATTCTGGTAGGTAGTAATCCTGCAAGGATTTTAGATCCATCTAAAGGGGGAAGAGGAATTAAGTTGAAAATACCTAAACCAATATTTATATAATATATATTAATTATTATATTATACATTACTCTATTCATAAAGCCAAATCTGCTATATAATAACACATAAACCAGTAATGTGATAAAAGCAACCAAAAAATTCATAGCTGGTCCTGCCAAAGAAACAAATATCATGCCTTTTTTTCTGTTTTTAAAATTCAAAGGGTTGACAGGGACGGGTTTAGCCCAGCCAAATCTAAAAAAGATAAGCATGATAATACCCAATGGGTCAATGTGAGCCATAGGATCCAAAGTTAATCTCCCTCTGTTTTTCGCAGTATCATCTCCCAATAAGTTAGCTGCAAATGCATGAGCAAACTCATGAAATGAAAAGCCAATAAATACTGCAGGCAATCTATATAATAATCCCATGATATCAATTCCCATCAATGGTCATCCTTTCAAGTTTTAATTTATATATGATTTATACTGGGTATTATAACATAATAAAGGCTTCCATTAAAAGACTCTTGCCAGTTCATATGAGTTATAAAAACAGAATAATCAAAGCAAACAAAAAAGTAATGTCAAAAGAGTATTGACATTACTTTGAGAATCTAACCGAAAAATCATTCTCCTAACCAATATCTTATAGCCTTATATATGTTATTAAAAAAGCTTGCTTTAGAAACATCTTCTTGCGCTACGACAGGTATGCTTTGCAAAGTTTTACCATTCTTAATGATTACTATTTCACCGAGCTTATCACCTTTAGATAAGGGAGCTGATATTTTATCTGGTATAACAATTTTCTTTTCAATCAGTTTCTCTTCACCTTTTTTAATTAAAACATTTGCATCATTTTCAATTACAGCGTTTACTCTATATTTGTTTCCTTTTAAAACTTCTAATGTCTTTATAACATCGCCTTTCTTCCCTACAGCATATGTAGAGTAGTTTGCGAAGCCATAATCCAATAGTTTTCTGGCATCATTATTTCTAGAGCCTGTACTTGGAGCTCCCATAATGACACTTATAAATCTAAGGTTATTTCTTTTAGCTGTCGCAGAAATACAATACATCGCTTTTTCTGTATACCCCGTTTTTATTCCATCAACATCATCGTAAAATCTGACCATCTTATTTTTATTTGCTAATTCTCTTACTACATTATTTTTTTTTCCTACAGTCACTTTAGTCATATATATGGATATATAATCAAAAATCTTTTCATGTTTTATCAGTTCTCTTGACATAACTGCAATATCATGGGCAGATGATACATGACCTTCTTCATGAAGACCATGGCAATTCTTGAATGTTGTATCTGCCATACCTAATTCCTGTGCTTTTTCATTCATCATCCTTACGAATTCTTCTTCGCTTCCTGCAATATGTTCGGCCAATGCTACGCTGGCATCATTAGCAGATTCAACTGCTATTCCTATTAATAAATCATTTACTGTTCTTACTTCTCCCTCTTCTAATAAAAGACAAGTACCAGTCATTTTACTTGCTTTCCTGCTTATTGTTACTTTATCTTCTAAAGTAATCCTGCCATTTTCTAGTGCTTCCATAGCAAGAAGCATGGTCATAATTTTAGTAACACTAGCGGGCTCTAATTTGTCATGGGCATTCATCTCATAAATTATTTCACCAGTTGATGCTTCCATTAACAGCGCAGATTTACAATTAAGAGACAATTCTGTATCACTATTGACCAAGATAGGCATATTAACCAATATAAAGGCTACAGTTATGATAAAATTCAAATATACCCTGCTCTTCTTAATCATAACAAATCCTCCTATAGTTGTTTTAATCTTATATTTCCCTATAGGAGGATAGTTATTCGCATCCATATTAGTATATATATGATAGATGCTTATTGTATTATTTTATGTATATATGGAGAAGGTGTCTTTTTTGCTTCACTTATATCAAAAGAGTTTAGTGCAACTTTATATGCCTCATCCCAGTTACTCATGTTTGTATGCAGTATACAAATAGTATCACCCTTCTCAACTTTATGGCCTACTTTTTTAACCAAGGTTATGCCTGCAGCATGATCTATAGGATCATTTTTCTTCCTTCTTCCTGCGCCAAGAAGCATAGCTGCAATTCCTATTTTTTCTGCATTTATTGAGTAAACATATCCTTCTTCCATTGATTTTATTTCAATATGATTTTTTGCCTGAGGCAGCAAATGAGGATTATCTATTACTTTTGGATCACCACCTTGTATAGAAACAAGTTTTCTAAAGTATTCAACTGCATCCCCTGATTTTATGACTTTTTCCAGATATTCATAGGCTTTATCAAAGGCATTAAATGCCCCGCCTAATATTGTCATATATGAGGCAATTGTTAATGCAACCTGAGTTTCATCCTCTGCACCTTTTCCTTTTAACACATCTATAGCTTCTCTAACTTCATTTGCATTTCCAACTTCATGTCCTAAAGGTTGATCCATATCAGAAACAATTGCTATTGTTTTTCTGTTTAATGCTCTACCGATATCTACCATTGTTTCTGCCAACTCTACTGCTTCATCCATATTTTTCATAAAAGCACCTGAACCAACTTTTACATCCAATACTATAGCATCTGCTCCAGAAGCAATTTTTTTGCTCATAATAGAGCTAGCTATCAAAGGTATGCTATCAACTGTTGCAGTTACATCTCTTAAAGAATATAGTTTTTTGTCTGCAGGAGTGATATTTTCTGTTTGTCCTGTAATAGCCATTTTATATTTGTTTACATTATTAAAAAATGTTTCTATACTTAAATCAGTTGTGAATCCTGAAATTGCTTCAAGTTTATCTATTGTGCCTCCTGTATGCCCTAGTCCTCTGCCTGATATTTTTGCTACCGGAACTCCAGCAGATGCGACTAAAGGTATAACAATTAAGCTTATTTTGTCACCAACTCCACCTGTAGAATGCTTATCCACCTTTATGCCATTAATAGGAGATAAGTCCAAAACTTGTCCTGAATTAACCATGGCCATAGTTAATTGAGCTGTTTCTTTTTTGCTTAAACCTTTAAAATAAATAGCCATAAGCAAAGCAGAAGCCTGATAATCTGGAATACTGTTATCCATGATTCCACTAATAAAATAATTTATTTCTTCCTCTGACAGTTCAAACCCATTTCTTTTTTTAAGAATTACATCATAGGCTCTCATCTATGTTCACCTCTTTGATGAATTCCTTTACAAGACTAACGAATTTGGGCTTTGCCATTTCAGCTACTCTTACTACTTCTTCATGACTTAGAGGAACCAAAGTATCAGGTATTGCCATATCTGTAATACATGATAGACCTAGTATTCTCATACCGCAATGTCTTGCTACTATAGCTTCTGGTACTGTAGACATACCTACCGCATCAGACCCAGCAATAATTAACATATTTAACTCTGCTTTAGTTTCATAATTTGGTCCACTGACTGCAGTATAAACACCTTCATGTACTTTTATATTTAATTTAGATGCTACTTTTTTACATAATTCTATTAACTCATGATCATAGGTTTGAGACATATCAGGAAATCTAGGTCCGAACTCAGAAAGATTTTCACCTATCAATGGATTGTCTCCAATAAGATTTATATGATCTTTAATTATCATGATATCGCCGGCTGAAAAAGCTTTGTTCAATCCACCACAAGCATTGCTCAAGATAAGCATACCAATGCCCAATTTTCTCATAACCCTTATGGGTAGAGTTACTTCTTTCATAGAATACCCTTCATAATAGTGAAAGCGGCCTTGCATTACCAATACCTTTTTTCCTTCCAAATCTCCAAATATAAATCGTCCTGCATGTCCTTCAACAGTAGAAACAGGAAAGTCTGGCATACTGCTATAATCAATTATTACTTTATTCTCAATATGATCAGCCAAGTTGCCTAATCCTGTTCCCAGTACAATTCCTATTTGTGGTTTGCAGGGCAAAATTTTGCTTATATATTCATAGGCACTGTTTATTCTATCTGTGTAGCGCATATTTAACCCCCCTAAATCTCACTTATTATTGAAATAACCAGTTTAATAAACTTATCTTTAACTTCATCTGCTGTTCTGATAACTTCATCATGACTCAATGGTTTATCCAGCACACCAGCTGCCATATTAGTTATACATGATATTCCTGCTATTTCCATACCAGCATGGTTTGCTGCGATTACTTCAGGAACTGTTGACATTCCAACGGCATCTGCCCCCATTATTCTTAACATTTTTATTTCAGCAGGTGTTTCATAAGCGGGGCCGGTCATAGATGCATATACCCCTTCTCTTATTGATATATTCAGTTTATATGAGATTTTTTTAATCAAGTCTCTTAATCTATTTGAATATGCATTTGACATATCTGGAAATCTTGTTCCCATACTGCTGAGATTAGGCCCAATAAGAGGATTTTTACCCATAAAATTTATATGATCTTTAATCAACATCAGATCGCCTGGTTTATAATATGTATTTATACCTCCTGCCGCATTGGTAACAATTAGCTTATCAATACCAAGTGATCTCATAACCCACACAGGAAAAACTACTTCCTTCATATCGTAACCTTCATAATAATGAAATCTTCCCTGCATTATTGCAACTTTTCGACCACTAATTTCACCAAATATAAACCTGCCTTTATGACCTTCTATTGTTGATACAGGGAAATTAGGTATATTTGCATATTCAATAATATTTTGCTTCTCTGCTTTATCACCTAATACTCCTAAACCTGAACCTAATATTAGTCCAATCTCAGGTTTTTCTGATATATTATTTTCAATAAATAACTGCGCTTCTGATATCTTTTTATTTAGTTCATTCATTTTAATCACTCCTGTAATATCAATTGTTTAAATGATTCACCATGTATATTCCCTTTTAAATTGAATAAATCCAATATTGTTGCCCCTATATCGCAAAAACAATTTCTAGTCCCTAAATTAACATTTCTTTTTATACCTTTACCATAAACAAGAATAGGTATATATTCTCTGGAATGATCTGTACTTGGTGTTGCTGGGTCGCAACCGTGATCTGCAGTTATTATTAAAATATCATCGTCATTCATAGCGTTAATTATATCCGGCAGTCTTCTGTCAAACTCCATAATAGCATTGCCATATCCAATAATATCATTTCTATGGCCGTATAACATATCGAAATCAACTAAATTTGTAAAAATCAAGCCCTCGTTATTACTTTTAATTAATTCTATAGTATTTTCTATACCATCCAAGTTATTTTTAGTATGAATTGAGGAAGTAATGCCTTGGGAAGCAAAAATATCTTCTATTTTACCAACTGCGATTACATCCATGCCTGCTTCTCTTATATAATCTAACATTGTTTTACCTGTAGGTTTGAGAGAAAAATCTTTTCTATTTTCTGTGCGTTTATAATTACCATGGCTGCCTAGGAAAGGTCTTGCAATTATCCTGCCGACTCCATAAGGTCCTTTCATTATATCTCTTACTATGCTGCATATCTCATAGAGTTTATCAACACTTATAACTTCTTCATGAGCTGCTATTTGCAAAACACTATCTGCAGATGTATATATTATAGGCATTCCGGTTTTAACATGGATATCGCCAAGTCTTTTAATAATTTCTGTACCTGAAGCAACTTCATTGCCTATAGTTTTTATACCAATAGCTTCTTCGATTGTTTTTATAAGTTCATCAGGAAAAGCATTTGGAAATGTTGGAAAGGGTTTCTCCAACTTCAGACCAGCAATTTCCCAATGCCCTGTAGTTGTGTCTTTTCCGTAGGAAGCTTCTGAAGCTCTTCCATAAGCTCCTATGGGATTATCACACTTTTTGATATAGCTGCTGATTCCATCTATATTTCCTATACCTAGTTTTATTAAATTCTCTATATGAAAATTGCCATAGTTTTTAGCAATGTTTCCTAGTGTATCGCTGCCTTCATCACCATATTTATATGAATCTGGTAAATATCCAATACCTAAGCTATCTAGTACTATTAATACTATTCTGTTTATCACGTAGATTCCTCCTAAAACTATTAAAAATTAAAGGGCTTTAAGCCCTTGGATGAGTTCTGTTATAAACTTCTCTAATTCTGATATTATTTATTTTGCTATATATTTGTGTGGTAGATATATCTGAATGTCCCAACATTTCCTGCAAAGATTGGAGATCAGCGCCGTTTTCTATTAAATGTACAGCAAATGAATGTCTTAATGTGTGTGGTGTAATAGTTTTATTTATATTTGCCTTCTCAGTATAATATTTTATTATTTTCCAGAAACCTTGTCTTGTCATTCTACCGCCATGTAAATTAAGGAAAAGAGCTTTTTCGCCATCTTTAGGATTTAACTTGTCACGATAGTCATTTAAGAAAAGCTTTATATATTTTAAGCAATATGTACCTATTGGTATGGTTCTGTTCTTGCCATTGCCATTTTTACAAATCAGCAATCCATTGTCTAAATCTATATCTTCGATGTTTAAAGAAATCAATTCAGTAACTCTTATACCTGTAGCATACAAGAGCTCTAGCATTGCTTTGTCACGCACACCTTTAACATCTGTTGGCTCAGGTTGCTCAAGCAGTTTTTCTACTTCCCGTTTGGTAAGTACCGAAGGCAATTTTTTTTCTACCTTAGGAGATTCCAACTCCAATGTAGGATTATTATCTATGTATCTATTAGCAGCCAAGAAATTAAAAAAACATCTTAGAGAAGCTAGATTTCTCGATATTGTAGCAGTAGTTTTCCCTTCTTTTTGTAAAAATATAAGATAGGATATTATTACTGTCTTTGTAACTGTATCGATTGAATATTTTCCATTCTGCAAATATGTACAAAACATTTTAACATCTCTGATGTACGATTCTAAAGTATTTTGGCTTAGCTTTCTTTCACTATGTAAATAATCAGAAAAGATATCTAAATATGTCATAGCGTTATCCCCTTTATAAATCATCTTTTTACATATTCAACATAAAGCAAAAAAATCCTCCATAGCATGAAAAATTTACTATAAAATATGTAAATTACTTTATATTATAAAAGGTGAAATGCCTTTTATAAATATTGGGGTTATGTATGATTCAATTAAACTAGACAGCATGATCAATACAGCACCAAACATGAATGAAAAGAGGTAATTGATAAAGCTTTGCCTTTTACTTTCATATCTTTTTTCTTTTCTATTTTTTAATATATATAAACTATATTGAAGCGAAGCAACGCATATAAATATAGTAGCTGGAATTGATATTATGCTATGAGGGAGCAAGGAAACAATTGAGAATATCAATCCCTTTCTACCGAAACCTTCTACCAAAAATGCAACTGAAAATCCAAAGCAAAACCCTTTAAATATCATAAAGAGGGGTGAAAAGACTACTCCTGCATATGTAAGTCCCAGTATTAATAATAGTGTCAAAGCTGCTATATTATTGATAAATGATGCCTTGAATATGCTTAAATTATCTAGTTCATTAATTGGTATAAGGCTGAAGAAGCCATTAATATATCTGCTCAGCAAATCTCTGGTTTCAGTATTTAGATTGCTTACCCAATAAGCACCAAGGCTTAATCCTATTGAAAACATTATGATGAAACCTAAATAATATATACTATTTTCTCTAATATGTTTAATAATCAAATAATTTAATTTGCCGAACAAACCTATCATCCCCCTCATACATTTGTCCACATTTCATTAAAATATATGCCTGAGTCATGGATAATATTCTTTATAGTTTAAAGCCACACAATAAGGCAACTATAGTCTTAGCATCTGTTATTTCACCTTTTTTTATCATTTCAAAAGCTTCATCCGGCTTAAATCTATAAATATTAATGAATTCATCATCGTCCTTTACTCGTTCACTTTTAACTAGTTCTTCAGCTTTATAAATATATATCTTTTCATCTGCAAACCCTGGTGATGTATATATCTCTGTTATATAAGAAAGCTTATTTGATGTATAACCTATTTCCTCCTGGAGTTCTCTTAAGGCACACTGAGAGGGATCTTCGCCATATTCAATTTTTCCTGCCGGAATCTCTAATAGATCTTTATCTACAGCTTTTCTGAATTGCTTTACAAAGTAAATATATCCTGAATTATCGATAGGCAGAATTGCAACTGCTCCAGGATGTCTTACTATCTCCCTTTCAGCAGTTTTACTGTTTGGTAATAATACAGTTTCAATATCTAACTTTACTATTTTCCCGGTATATATATTTTTGCTCATAATAGTTTTTTCAAAAACATCCATATTATCATCTCCATAATGAATTATTTCAATTTAATCACATATAATATTCTAGCACTAATTAAGGAGGTTATTATATACATGGTAAGAATTTTATCAAGAAAAAGTTTTTATTTTATAGGCAGATTTTCAGATCTTATATATATTTTGAACGGTATAACTGATAAAAGAGTAACACTAAAAGAGTTTTTATCAAGAGAAAGTAGCTGATATAAAAAAGATTGCAGTTACTATTAGTATTTACTGCAATCTTTTTTACATCAACTTATTTTCATTTCTAGTCTTAGTTTATCAGCTACCATTGCAATAAACTCAGAGTTAGTTGGTTTACCTTTATCATTATGTATGGTATAACCAAACAGATTGTTTATTACATCTACTCTTCCTCTACCCCAGGCCACTTCTATTGCATGTCTTATAGCTCTTTCAACTCTGCTTGATGTTGTATTATATTTTCGGGCGATTGATGGATATAATTCCTTAGTGACCGCGCTGAGTAACTCAATATTATTTACAACCATTGTAATAGCTTCTCTCAAATATATGTAACCTTTGATATGTGCGGGTACCCCAATTTCATGAATAATGCCTGTAATTGCAGATTCCAAGTCTTGACTGGGTACACTTGAAGATGAATTAATAACAGAAGAAGATGATTGCAATAATATCTTTCTTTCTGGATTTGAACTTATAAAGCCCATAGTTTCTCTTATTCTTTTAGCAAATACATCCATATCAAAAGGTTTGACAACATAGTACTCTGCGCCTAAAGCCAATGATTTTTGTGTTATTTTGTCCTGACCCACTGCGGAAAGAATTATAATTTTAGGTATTTTTTCTAATTTCATGCTGTTCAGCTTTTCCAATACACCTAATCCATCAAGATGAGGCATTATAATATCTAAAATTACAACATCCGGCAGTTTAGATGTTATTAGATCTAATGCCTCTATTCCATCTTTAGCGGTTCCAACAACTTCAAAGTCATCTTGCATTTCCAAATATTCACTTAAAATACTGCAAAAATCTTTATTATCATCGGCTATAAGTATTTTTATCTTACTATAGTCCATTAACTCTCCCCCTTTTTAATAGTTTAATAAGTTATTCGACAGAGTAAATGCATTTCCTGCTATATAATACCAATTATCGTTCATAAAATTCAAACAAATTGAGACAATAAAATTCCTCCTAAAACAACAAATTTTGCATAGCAAATAAATAATAAATATAAAAAAACGGTGATCAACACCGTTTTGCAAAATATCTATTGTCCTGCAGCCTTACTATAACTATAAACCTGAGGAATATTTGTTTCTTTTATCATCCACTCAGCAAAAATGCCATAACCTCTCAGTGGGTCATTTATTAATACATGAGTGACTGCTCCAACTAACATACCATTTTGAATAATTGGACTTCCTGACATTCCCTGTACTATACCGCCTGTTTTCTCTATGAGCCTTTCATCTGTAATTTTTATAATCATGCTTTTTGAGTTTGCACTGCTTTGTCTGAATATTTTCTGAATCTCAATATCAAATTCTTCTATTTTATTACCCTCAATAGTCGTTAATATTTTAGCAGGTCCTTCTTTGACTTGTGTACTTAATGCTACTGGTATAGCAGGCCCTTTCCTATCTATCATGTTTTTTTCCAATACTCCATATATTCCGAATGCCGTATTTTTCTTAATAGTGCCATATGTTCCTCTACTATCTGTAAATAGTCCGACTATTTCTCCAGGAGCAGCCTTTTTTGCTTGCTGTATACTTATTACTTTTGATTTTAGGATACTTCCTTTATCAATATCTATTAGTACGCCTGAATCAATATCTGTGATTCCGTGTCCTAAAGCACCAAACTCACGTGTATAGGGATCATAAAAAGTCATTGTGCCTACACCTGCTATATTATCTCTAACCCAAAGACCCATTTTATAAAGCTTATCTTCATTACTTTGAGCAGGTTTTATTGTTAACTCTAAAAGTCTTCCTTTTCTTTCAACTGTAACTTTTAATTTTTTGCCTTTATTTGCTTGATCATTTATTATCCGTATGATATCTTTCTCGTTTTCAATATTTTCATCATTAATTTTTAGTATTTTATCACCAACTGCAAAACCACTGTCTGCAGCTGGAGAAACTTTTTTACCGTTTATATCTGTTATTGTTGATAGACCAACTACTAATATACCTTTGGATTCAATCTTCACTCCAATAGATTCACCCGAAGGAACAACTTCTATATTAGATATTGCTTTTGAAATATTACTTTTATTGGACAGGAAACTAAATATTTTTAATTCTTCCTCATTAGAGCCCATATTTTCAAGTAAATCTGTCATTAGTGAAAATCCTGTTAAAATCAGGCATAAAATAAAAAAGGATATTGTATTTTTCCAAATGCTGTTTTTATTAATTCTTCGCAAAAGCTTCACTCTCCTGTTTCCCCAGAAGAATTCGCCCTTCAAATCTCTTTCTCTAAATTTAATTTTCCTATTTCATAGTCCTATTATGCTATTAAATAATTGACATATAGAATTAGATCTATGAAAAAAAGGCCTTTATCAAGCCTTTCTGTTGTTTAATAACTCTTTTGCCATATTAATTGAAAAATCCAAGTCATTGCCAAGAGCAATCATTTTAACAATTTCTGATATTCTTTCATCATCTTTTAAATTTTTTACCACCGAAAAGGTCATATTATCTTCTATGCATTTTTTAACGCAGATATGATTATCAGCTAAGCATGCAATTTGAGGTAAATGAGTTATACATATGGTTTGAATTTTGCTGGATATGTTATATAATTTGTCTCCAACCATATTCGCTGTGTGCCCACCAATACCTGAATCAATTTCATCAAATACTATAACATCATTTTGCTGAGATTGTAAAAGTACAGATTTTATAGCCAGCATAACTCTTGATACTTCCCCTCCAGAAGCAACTTTTATTAATTGCTTAGCTGGTTCCCCTGGATTAGCAGAAAGCATAAATTCTACCCTGTCTATACCTTCTTTGCTAATCATTTCCTCATTCTTTTTTATGTCTACAATGAACTTTGCTCCGATCATATTCAGATCTCTTAACTCTTTCTCAATCATACCTTCAAGATATCTTGACAATTTTTCACGGATGTCTGATATACTATAAGCTGTTTTATAGTATTTTTCTTTTAGCACATTTATTTTATTCTCATATTCCGATATAATTTTTTCACTATTAATTAAGTTGTTATATTCATTTATTGCTTCATTTTTATACTCTAATATTTTTTCTATGGTAGCTCCATATTTTTTTGAAAGCTTTTCTATCAATTCCAGTCTTTCTTCAATAATTTCAATTTCACCGCTATCGAACTCTATATTATCCCTATATTGTCGAATAGGATTTTTTAAATCCTCTAGCTTGTAGAATATGTCTGTAATACAATCCTTAAATTCAGATAGATTTTCATCTATTCCACTTATATCTTCTAAATGCTGCAGGGAATTACCAATACTATCCAAAACACATCTGCCGCTTTCATCGTATTGAAATAACTCTTTATATACTAATGATATTGTATTAAATAATTTTTCACTATTGTTAAGAATTTTTTTTCGTTTAATGAGTTTTTCATATTCTCCGCTGTCTAAATTAGCATTACTTATTTCATCAATCTGGTATCGCAGTAAATCAAGTTTTCTTTCTCTTTCCTGGCTTGTTCCATATAAATGCTTCAGTTTTTCTTCTAAATTATTGATTTCATCTACTATATCTGATAGCTCTCTAAGCTTTGATGCAAATTCATCTGAGCCAAAGCTGTCTAAAAACTTTATATGCATAGAAGATTTAAATAAAGATTGATGTTCATTCTGTGCCACAATATCAACCAATAATGGAGTTATTGATTTTAGCATGGTCAAAGTAACAGCCTGTCCATTTATCCTGCAGAAAGATTTACCGGAAACGCTGACTTCTCTCTGAATCAGTAATGTTTTATCTTCTTCTGGAGTAATACCAATATTTATAAGCTTCTCATCTATATTCAAAGGTCCTTCTGGTATTATAAAAAGCCCTTGTACTATAGCTTTATCAGCACCGCTTTTAATATCATCCTTGCTAAACCTTCCGCCACAAAGAACTTCAATAGCATCAATAATAACAGATTTTCCTGATCCTGTTTCTCCTGTTATAACATTAAAGCCATCAGTAAAGTTGATTCTTTCTTCATTAAAAATAATATAATTTCTAATATATAATTCCTGAAGCATTGAATTCACCTATTTCATCAGTTTTTTAAACCTTTCTATCACAGGTATTACATTCTCCTCATTTCTTATAAGTACAAATATAGTGTTATCACCTGCTACTGTACCTACTACTTCTTTTAAATCAAAGGCGTCCAAAGCTTCCGCTGCTGCATTAGCTGCACCAGGGAAGGTCTTTATAACTATAATGTTCCCTGTATAGTCTATGCTCAATACTGTTTCTGCAAATACCTTATATAACCTTTCATTCAGCGTACTGTCTTGTTCTTTCATAGCTGCATATTTATATCTTCCGTCTTCAGTCAAAACCTTTATGAGTCTCAATTCTTTTATATCTCTTGATACTGTAGCTTGAGTTACATTAATACCTGACTTTTTCAGCATTTCTGCTAACTCTTCTTGAGTCTCGATTACATTGTCTTCAATAATCTCAAGAATCTTTGCGTGTCTGGAAATTTTCATTTAGCTCCCTCCATTATTTAAAATTTACGGTTTGGGTTCCATCTTTCTGATATTTTTTTTCTTAGTACTTGATAAAAGCTTCTGTCTTTTAACTTAACTAGACTTGTATAACATTGGGCTTGTCTTACAGTTACAATATCACCTGCTTTTAGTTTATAGCCTTGTTGCCCGTCAACAGTAAGCATAACTTCATTATTATTCTGACAAACCTCAACTTTAACTACATCTTCATTAGATACAACAATTGGTCTGGAATGCAGGATATGAGGGCATATAGGAGTAATTATCATAACTTTTACATCAGGACTTACAATTGGACCTCCAGCTGATAAGGAATATGCTGTAGATCCAGTAGGACTTGATATTACCACTCCATCAGCAGAGTATAAATCTACATAATCATCGTTAATGTATATACCCATTCTAATAATTCTGGAAAAAGGACCCTTAGTTATTCCTATATCATTTAATGCAATCATTTTTTCCATTTGAATATTGTCTGTTTCAACAGTAGCTTCCAGCATCATTCTTTTTTCTATTTCATAATCTCCAGAAATTAGTTTTTCAAGAGCTGGAAACATTTCCTCAGCTTCTACTTCTGTTAGAAAACCAAGGTGACCTAAATTTATACCAAACAGTGGAACATTATAATATGCTGATTGCCTGGCAATATTAAGTAATGTTCCATCTCCTCCTAATACAATAATAATATCACTATTAATAAATATTTCTTCGTTTTTTAATCCAAGGTCTGGTTTACCTATTCTTAATGCGATACCAGAGTTTAACAATACTTCTTGATTTTTTTCTATAAGCCAATTTGTTAAACTTTCTGTGAGATGAAGATCACTATCCTTACTCAAATTCGGTATTATACCTATTCTTGACAAATATAAACACCATCCAGTACTTTTAATTATCTATTATTTCATATACATCTAATGTATATATATAATTTTACATTAAACATGAAAATATATCCATATTTTTTGTTAAACTATTTAAAATATTCGTGAGCTTCTAAAACAATGCTTGTTATTTCATTATCCAAATTATTAAATAGTAAATTATTTTGTTTTTTTTGCAAGTAAATCAAATATTCTATATTGCCTTCAGGACCTCTGATAGGAGAATAAGTTAGCCCTTTGATTTGTAAATTTAGATTTCTCTGGCAATATTCACATATTTCTTTTATAACCTGTATATGAACATCTTTATCTCTTACTACACCTTTCTTGCCTACTTTATCTTTTCCGGCTTCAAATTGCGGCTTTATCAGACAGACAAGTTCAGATTCTTCCTTTAAAAGAGCCAGTACAGGAGGCAGTACTTTTTTCAGGGAAATAAATGATACATCAATAGAAGCAAAATCTAATCTGTCTTGAAGCATCTCTGGGGTCACGTATCTTATATTAGTCCTTTCCATTACTATAACTCTGTCATCGCTTCTCAATTTCCAAGCCAGCTGTCCATATCCAACATCAATAGCATATACTTTAGCTGCACCGTTTTGCAGCATGCAATCTGTAAATCCTCCGGTGGATGCTCCGATATCTGCTGCAAAAACACCGTCTAATTTTATATTGAATACCTCTATAGCTTTTGCAAGCTTTAATCCGCCTCTGCTGACATAAGGCAATACATTGCCTTTTATTTCAATTCGTGATTCTACGTCAACTTTAGTGCCTGGCTTATCTGCTTTAATTCCATCCACAAAAACAATCCCGGACATAATAATTGCCCGGGCTTTTTCCCTGCTTTCTGCCAGCCCTTTTTCTGCAAGCAGTACATCTAATCTCTTTCTATCTTGTGCCATTATTTATCCCCTTAATATCTGATAATATTGCTTTACATATGCTATCTGTGTCAAGTTTTTGAAGTTTCATTAACTCATTAGTATTACCATGAGGTATAATTCCACATTTATGTGCAAAAATTTTTAAGTTCACTTTGATATTTTTTTGTGTATAATATTCCAATATGCTGCTGCCAAATCCTCCTTCATAAACATTATCTTCCAGTGTATATATGGGTATAGATTTGGAGGATAACTTGTCGAGTAATTCTCTATCAATTGGCTTTATAAATCTAATATTGACCAAAGTCATGCTTATGCCTTTTTTGCTTAAAGATTCGCATACCTCAATAGCTGTGTTAACCATTGTCCCTTCAGCAATAATTATTCTATCATTTCCATGAAATAATACTTCTCCTTTTCCATATTCCAAAGGAGTTTCAGGGAAATTATATTCAGGAGCTTCTCCCCTTGGATATCTGATGGCTACTGGTCCATCAACTTTAAGAGCTAATTCAAGCATAACTTCTAACTCAGAACCTGATTTCGGGCTCATAATTGTAATGTTTGGCAGACTTCTTAGATATGAAATATCATATATTCCCTGATGAGTCTCTCCATCCTGTCCCACTACGCCTGCCCTATCGATTGCAAATACTACAGGCAAGTTTTGAAGACATATGTCATGAAGCAGCTGGTCATAAGCTCTTTGAAGAAAAGTTGAATATACCGCAAAAATAGGTTTAAAACCACCTTTAGCCAAACCGGCAGAAAATGTAACCGCATGCTGTTCAGCAATTCCTACGTCAAAGAACCTGTCCTTAAACTTTTCAGAGAATTTCTTTAAACCTGTACCTTCAGGCATAGCAGCAGTAATAGCCAAAATCCTCGCATCCTTTTCAGCTAATTCAATGATCTTATCTCCAAATACTGAAGAATAGGACTTTCCGTTGCTTGTTTTCATTGTTTCGCCTGTATCAACAATGAACGGGCCTATACCATGGTACTTTTCCGGTTTTTCTTCTGCTATCCTATAGCCATTGCCTTTTTTTGTTATTACATGAATCAAAACCGGATGTTTTTTATAAGTTTTGGCATTTGATAAAATTCTCTCCATGGTTTTTATGTCGTGACCATCTATAGGTCCCAGATATTTAAAACCAAGTTCTTCAAACATGATACCTTTTACAACTAAATATTTAAACCAATTTCTAAATTTTGATGCAATTTTATATAGACTCTTACCCACTATAGGAGTTTTATTTAGAATAAATTCTACTTCTCTTTTAAATTTAAAATATATCTTTCCCGTCCTTAACCTTCCCAGATAGGTACTCAATCCACCTACATTTTTAGCTATGGACATTTCGTTATCATTAAGAATTAATATGATATTTGTATTAAGATTGGCAGCATTATTTAACGCTTCTAATGCCAATCCTCCTCCCAAAGAGCCATCTCCTATAACAGCTATTATAGAGTAATCATCACCATTTAAATCCCTGGCTTTAGCCATGCCTAACGCAGCTGATATAGAAGTGCTGCTATGACCTGTATTAAATATATCATGAGGACTTTCGGAAGTCTTTGGAAAGCCGCTTATACCTCCAAAATTCCTAAGGGTTTTAAAGCTTTCTCTTCTACCTGTAATTATTTTGTGAACATAACACTGATGACCAACATCCCATATAATCTTATCTTTAGGTGAATCAAAAACTCTATGTAAAGCTAAAGTCAACTCAATAACTCCTAAATTTGAAGCTAAATGTCCTCCATTTTTTGAAACAACATCTATAATATAATCTCTTAACTCCTGACTCAGTTCTTCCAACTCATCATAGTCGAGTTTTTTTATATCCTCTGGATTATTGATCTTACTTAAGTATTTGTACATGTCTTAACCTACCTTTTGATGTTATATGTTGTACTAAAACATAATATTGGAAATAACTATTCCCAATATAGCTCCCGCAAGAACTTCCTTGGGAGTATGTCCAATAAGTTCTTTTAATTTTTCTTCTCCTAGCGGTTTATGCTGAGCTAGATCTTCTATTATTATATTTAAAACCTTCGCTTGGTTTCCAGCAGCCCTTCTCACCCCAGCCGCATCATACATAACGACAAGAGCAAAGCATAAAGCTATTGCAAAAGAACTTGAATCCCAGCCATGCATCTTACCCACTGAAGTAGCTAAAGCTGTAACAAAAGAAGTATGGGAGCTTGGCATGCCTCCTGAGCCAACAAATCGTGTGAGATCCAGTTTTTTATCTTTATATAATGTAAAGCAAATTTTCAAAAATTGAGCTGCAAACCAAGCCGTAACACTTGCTAATAGTACTTTGTTTGCCCATATCTTTATGAAAAAATTCAAAAATAATCCCCCTTTAAGTATCCCTATATGCTATGAAATCGGCAAGTTCTAATAGAATATTAGCTTTACAGTCATAATATGCTAAAGCTTTTTTGGCGTTAGATATGGTATCAAAAAGTATATTTTTTGATTTATCTACACCATAAAAGGTGACATAGGTGGATTTATTGTTTTGAGCATCTTTACCTATAGTTTTTCCCATTTTTTCTTTCGTTCCAATCACATCAAGAATATCATCGGAAATTTGATATGCTCTGCCAATATTCTCACCAAATATTCTTATTCTTTCTAAATCTTCTTCAGAAGCTTTTGATATTATAGCACCTACTTCCAAAGCTGCTTTTATCAATGCTCCTGTTTTCTTACTATGCATTTCATTTAATTTTTCAATATCAATTTTTTTGTTCTCATAGTAAAGATCAATAGCCTGGCCTCCTATCATACCATTTAGGCCTGCTGCTTTGCTAATGATAGAAGCTGCTTTTATCTTTTCGATAGATGGATCATTAATGATACAATCAAATAATATCTCATATGCACTATTAAGTAAAGCATCTCCTGCTAACAGTGCAAATCCTTCCCCAAATACTTTATGATTTGCTAATTTTCCTCTTCTATAATCATCGTTATCCATAGCAGGCATATCATCATGAATAAGAGAATAAGTATGTATTATTTCAATACAGCATGCATATGGCAAAACTTCATCTATTGAACCATCAAACAAGTCACAAGTCATAAGGGTTAATAGAGGGCGTAGTCTTTTTCCTCCTGCAAGAAGGCTATACTTCATGGCCTCCTCTATAACTGGTAAGCCATTTTTGTTATTATATAATTTAATTAAGTTATTTTCTATTATTTTACTGTATTTTTCAATGAATTGATTAAGCTTCATAACTTACTCCTTCATTTCATTATACATCTCAATTTCTTTATAGCTATTGTTTTCGTTTATAATTTTAATCATCTTACCTTCTGCTTCTTCCAATTTGTTGTTACAATATAAAGAAAGTTTTACTCCTTCATTATATGCTTCCAACGCCTGTTCTAAGGATAAATTACCACTTTCAAGTATATTAACTATCTCTTCAAGTCTTTTCATGGCTTTTTCAAAACTCAACTCATTATTCATTGTTATCCCCTTCACATATTGATATTACAACAGCTGATGCATATCCATCCTTTAAATGGACATCTAAAATATCGTCTTTAGCTATCATTTTTATGCTTTTTATTAATTCACCGGTTTTTTGCTTTTTTATATATGCATATCCTCTGTTCAGAAAAGAAGCTGGGTTTAGAATATTAAGTTTTTCATTGTATATATATAAGTTATTACGTTGATCTTCTATGATATTCTTTATTGCCTTATTCAGATTTTCTTTCATACTATCTAAGGATTGCCTATAATTTAATATTTTAGTCTCAGTATGCCTAAATGAACTCCCTGATGTCAACCTGTTTAATAATATTTTTTTATCTCTGATATAAGAAATCATAGAAGAGTATAAATGACTTTGAAGTTTATTAATATATGAAACGATCTGCTGTTTATCCGGAAATACCAATTCCGCTGCTGCAGAAGGTGTTGCAGCCCTTACATCTGCAACAAAGTCAGCAATAGTAAAATCCGTCTCATGCCCAACGGCTGAAACAACAGGGATATGAGATTCATAAATAGCTCTTGCTACTATTTCATCATTAAAACACCAAAGTTCTTCTATAGAACCTCCCCCTCTACCAACAATTATAACATCTACATTACTATATCTATTAAAATAATTTATACCTTCAGCAATTTCAATGGGGGCTCTTTCACCCTGAACAAGAGAAGGATATAAATATATATCTACATTTGGATTTCTCCTTCTTCCTATGGAAATTATATCTCTAATTGCTGCACCAGTGGGAGAAGTTACTATTCCAACTTTTTTAGGCAGCATTGGTAAAGGTTTTTTATGCTCTTGTGAGAACAAACCCTCGTTTGACAGCTTGCTTTTTAACTGCTCATAGGCTTTGTATAATTCACCTGCACCGTCAGCAATTATACTTTCAGCATATAGTTGATATTGGCCATCTCTTTCATAAATAGAAATATAACCTCGTATTATCACTTGCATGCCTTCCTCAGGCATAAATTTAAGCCTTGATAAATTGCTTTTGAACATTACACATTTTATTCTTGATTCTCTGTCTTTAAGAGAAAAATATGCATGACCTGATGTATGTACTTTGAAATTAGAAATTTCACCTTTTATATAGATATGAGACATCAATAGATCACTTTCAAATAATTGTCTTATATATAAGTTAATTTCTGTAACTGTAAAAACTTTAACATCTTCTGCATCTTTTTTTTGCATATATAGCTCCTCCCAGGGCATTGTCAACTGCATACCTCCCATCTGAAAACACAAGTTTGATATTATTTTTCTTTATCTTTTCACTGCCAGACAGGTATTCGTTTATTGTACTATTTGAAGAAACTCCTCCAATAAAAAGAACTTCTTCCCATCTATATTTATCTTTTGAATTAATAAGTGTTTCTTCAATTGATTTTGCAATACAAAGAAATACAGCTTTTGAAAGTTGCGCTTTATCGTATTTTCCTGTTTTAATCAGTTTCTGTGCATAGGTTTCCGGTCCTGAGAAACTTGTATAGCTTTCCCTGATTGAAGAAGGAATATCAATATCAGTAGCTCTTACTGATTGTGAAAGCCTGTCCATTTCTCTGCCGCAGGGAAAATTTAATCCCATAGATACTCCCACTCTGTCTATAAACTGACCTGCTTTTAAATCCGAAGAACCACCTATAACTTCAATATTTAAATCATCATTTTCTGTAATATATAGCAGTTCTGTAGTTCCACCAGATATATGATATGCAGCTATAGGCTTAGAGAGAGTATGTTTTGTTGACCATAACCCTGCCATGATATGATTTTCTTGATGTGATAATAAAAACATAGGTATTCTCAAAGACATTCTTACAACATTGCCTATATGTAAACCGCTATTAAAAACAGGCATGTATGAATCCGGATTATTTCTAGGTTTGGAACTTACACCTATTGCCTTTATTTTATCAGGTGGAATTGTATCATATAATTTTTCCAGTAGTACAGGCATATTTTCTATATGTTGATAAAATGCCTCAGACTGTCTTATACCTCTTTCATCTTTTTTAACCTTCAGCATGATTCTTTCATCTGCAATTAAATTGTCATCCTCATCAATAAGAGCAATAGAAGTAGTATAGCAGCTTGTGTCAATACCTAAGTAATACATATTATTCACCTGACTTATTCATTTCTCTTACAACTCTACCTAAAACACCGTTAATAAAGCTGCCAGAATCATCACCACCGAATGTTTTCCCTAGCTCAACTGCTTCATTAATAACAACACTTGTAGGAACTTCCTTGGAGTATAAAAGTTCATATATTGCCATTCTTAAAATTGTAAGATCTACTTTAGCTATTCGTTTCATAGTCCATGATTTAAGGCTATTCTTAATAATCCCATCTATTGTATCAATGTTTTCTAAAGTACCTTTAACCAGATTACTCAAGAATTCTTTATTCTTTTGATTTATTTCAGGTATTTGGATTTTATCAGATTCTTCTTGCTCAAAATATAAATTATTATCTTCTGAAATATCTTCTAATATTTGGTCTATATCATCGTCATTAAAATTGTAGCTGAATATTATTTTAAAAGCACTTTGCCTTAGTAATCGCCTGTTCATCGTTGCATATGCTCCTTCCTATTTTTTCCCATGTGTGTTTAACAGTCTTTCAATTAGTTGTATAATGTCTTCTTTATTATCAGCTTTTTTACCTAAATAATAACCTATTGTTATGCATATTGACAATACAAGTGTTTTGAAAAAACCTAATGTGAGCAAAAACAAACCCGCTAAAAATCCAATAAAAGCTCCTATTATTTTCCCCTGATTTGTTATTAAAAAATCTATTAATTTATCCTTATCCATGTCTAGCCTACCCTTCTTTTGCTAGAATTATTAGTTTCTTCAACAAATACAAGAACTTCTTTTACATTTACTTCAGTAGTTGTTTCTATCATATCTTTAACTTTCTTTTGCATATCCTTTGCAATCTGGGGTATTATTGCACCCGTTGAAAAAGAAGCACTTATAATTATTGAAACTTCACCGTTTTTATTGTTTATCTGAGCTTTTGCTTCTTTAATTTCTTTAATCCCATTTATACTTGAAAGAGCTAGAGTTTTTATTGTATTATAGGATATCCTGATTTGACCTATTTCTGTTTCCTTTGAAATATAGCTAGAACAATTATTTCCTGATTCAGTAGATTTAAAAACAAATTTCAAGGCTAGAAGCAATAATATTATTGCTAACAAAGCCATACTATTGCTTTGGAAAATAAATAGACGCAATACTTCAACATATTTTGCTGGTATAAAAGGTAATGCAAGCAGAAGCAATGAAAAGGAAAAAATTGCAACAACCATGGAAAAAACCAGTAACAATAGCCTGTCTACTGTATTCATATAGATCTCCTTTCGTAGAAATATTTAAACTAACCCTCTGAATTATTCAGAGGGTTAGTTCTTATAGTTATTTTAATCTTGATGTTCCATCTTCTTCTTTGCTTTCTTTTTCGATATTTACACCCTGTATATGAATATTAACTTCTACTACATTAAGACCTGTCATGGTTTCCACTGCTTTTTTAACGTTTTCCTGAACCTGCCAAGCAATATCAGGTATTCTTACACCATACTCAACAATAACATATAAATCTATAGCAGTTTCCTTGTCACCGACTTCTACTTTTATGCCTTTGGAAGGACTCTTTTTTCCAAGGATTTCTGTTATACTATCTGCAATACCGCCACTCATGCCCACTATTCCCTTAACTTCTTTGGCGGCTATTTCAGCAATTATTGCAACCACATCATCAGCAATTCTTACAGTGCCATACTCGTTTATATTATTATCACTCTGCAAATTATGCACCCCCAAGTTTATTGAGATTTTTTCCTAATATGTATTATAACAGAATAGCACCGCGTTTACAAATATATCTAATCTTTGAGCATTATTTTAATATTGCTTGCTGGAATCTTTGTTTTTGTCATTACTATATCTTGTATTTTAGCCACACTTGCGGGTGTTAATTCTTTTGCAGCTACTACTACTGTTGCACTGTCATCTGTTAAAAACACTAATGCATCATCAAATCCGCGAGCTAGTATCAGGTTTTCTATAATCATTTCTTTTTCAGTTAGCGCAACTATTTTTACAATTTCCTCCTGCGCTAAGGTTTTAAATGTAGGCTCAACTTTATCACTGTTTATTATATTTTGCCACATATCATATTCTTTGGCTCTGTTCTTTTCTCTTTCAAGTCTGTATTCTGAAAAAAACGATGATACTTCATCCTGATCTTCTTCATCTGCTTCCTTGCTTTCAACAACTGTTACACTGCTTTCCTTATTTTCATTCATTACTTCAGTAACTTCATCTTCATTCATAAAATCAGATAAGTCGCTTGTTTCGAAATCAAATCCCATTGTATCGTATTTTGTACTCATAAAAGTATTATATGCATATCCTATTACAAATAACATTAAAACAAGGGAACAAATTGCAATTGTCTTTCTATTCAGATTGAATTTCATATACTATACCCCCTACTTATTTGTTTCAAGTACAGTCACTCTATATGCAGGTATATCAAGGACTGTCTGTACTGCCTGACTGATTTTTAATTTAACTTTTGAATCCCATGCCCCTTCTGCTACTACTATTACCCCCTTGATTTCTGGATTAATTTCTTTTACCACAATAGGCTGAGAACTACCTCCTTGTTGGTTTACCATTACAGTTTTGTCATCAACGCTATATTCATTAATGATTCTCGTGCCTCCATCATTGTCTTTTTCATCTGTCACTTTATCTACAATTGATTTATCTTTTTGTGTTACAAGCTCTTTTCCGCTCTTGTAGGTAATCATAACAGATACTTTACCTGCTCCAGCTATTTTGCTAAGTATTGTAGAGAGTTGTTCTTGAAGTTCCGTAGTATAGTTATCATCATTAGTTAAATTATATGTACCGTTCATTTGATTATAATTTTCAGTGTTTTCCATTGAAGTATTTTTTCCTTTATATGTTATGCTATTATAAAAATTTGCTACAATAACTAAAGCTATGCCCATACAAAGCAGGACTACTAAATTGTTATATAGTTTTTTATTATTGTCTATCATTAATTTTTCTTTAAGCCACTCAAGTACTTTCATTTTAAAACCCCCTAATTCCTTTCAGCGAAGAGTTTTACTTGTACTTTATTCTTGTCAATTCCGAGCATTTCGCTTAGCATATTTCTTATATCAGCAGTTGTTGTCTTTTCATTCAAATTATATTCTTCTACTTCGTTATAAATTACCTTTTCCTCTTCACCAATTCTTACTTTTTTTATTCTTTCTATTTTATCTTCTTTTTCTTTGTTATTAATAATAATTAATATATTGCTTATCAATCCAAATTCATTACTGTCCTGATCTTTATTTATATCTATTGATACATCTATATTTTTTTTACTTACAGATGTTTTGTAGGATACAGCAGAAGAAATCATATCCTTCAGTTTAGCCTCATATATCTCTATGGCTTTATTATTCTGATAACTGCTTAAAACTTCCTTATCAAATAATTCTTTATCTCCATTTAATACAACACTTGTTTCGATGTACGCTCTTTCGAAATCATTGGCTATATTAGTAATATTTATGAAAGGTTTAATAATAGTAAGCAATACAAATGTACCTATTATAACTCTTACATATTTTTTTACATTGCCTTCTGGCAAAATAATATCTGTAATGGTTACAAAAATAATTATTATTACAATATTTATAACCCAGTTTCTTAAAAACTCAATCAATGTATACCACCTACCTCATCATAACTGTCATATTACCGATCCCCATTATTATTGTCATTGATATAAAGAAGAGTATTCCTACTGCTACTACACAACAAAACATAATAAATATTGATGTGCTTATATCATTCATACATTGTACCAGCTCATTGTCAATTATGGGTTGTATTAATGCACTGGAAATTTTATATATGGCAAAAATAGAAAATATCTTAATCAATGGGAATAGACAAATGAGCAACAAAATAATAAGGCCGACAATGCTTATTCCATTTTTTATTAATAAGGAGCAGCTTATTACTGTATCAAAAGCTTCCGACAAAAAATCTCCGATGATGGGTACGAAACTATCCACTGCGAACTTTGCAGTTTTTGCAGCCAATCCGTCTAAAGATGAAGCTGCTAGGCCTTGCACAGATATTATTCCTGTAAAAACTGTAAGCATCACACCTAATAAACCAACGGAAACACCTCTCACTAAAGACGCCAGTTTTGAGATTTTTACCTTATCTGATATATTGCTCACTATTGATAATGCAGCGGATAGCATAACCATTGGAATAACAGTTATTTTTATAATGGTTGCTATGAAAGTTAATGACGTATATATTACAGGTTGAAATAAAGCCGATGAAGATATACCTCCTACTGTTAAAAGCAATGTAATAAGGGTAGGCAGTAATGATTGCATAAAGATGACCATTTTATCTATAGTTTCTATACATAATTTGCTAACAAGTGTAAAGCTTCCAATGGCGAGTATGACAATTACCACATAACATGCACTATAGGCAAGCTTACCAATGGATTCATTTTCAAATCCTTTATGTAAGTTTTGAAGCAGTGCACAAAAAACAGAAAGTATAATTATCTTTCCAAGAAGGTCTATATTCTGCATCAATTCCTTCCATACAAGCATCCAAAGCTTGTTTAATATGCCTTTTACAGATAGTGATTCTGATCCAGTATATAGCCCCTTTATAAAATCCCTTATATTAATCTCAGGTATCATACCTTCTGCATCCATAACAATTTCATCAGCAAATTTCTGCAATTCATCCAGTTCCATTTGGTTTAATTGTTCATTGATAAGCTCATCAATTTCATCAGCATGTACATTAGTAGTTATCGATAACAGGAGGCATATTATAATAAATATTTTTCTCATGTCTTATCACCTTCATGGCATGATTTTTAATATAATATCAAACAATGCCGCATAAATCGGAACTGCAATTGCCATGATTAAAACCTTTCCTGCAAACTCAATTTTTGATGCTATAGAACCTTCTCCTGCGTCTCTGCATACTTGAGCACCAAATTCTGTTATGTAAGCTATGCCTATAACTTTTAATATTGTTGAGAAATACAAAATATCTATATTTGCTTTCACTGCATAACTTTTTAACACTTCTAATACTTGATTAAACCTTCCAAGCAACGATAAAAAAATGACTAAACCCGCTACTATACTTAACTTTAATGCATATTCCGGTCTGTATTCTTTCAGGATAGTAGCAAGGATCGCTGTAATAATGCCTAACGCAACAATCTGCATAATATCCATAAATTTCACCTACAGTTGAAACATAGTTCTTACAGTATCAAATAGACGGCTAATAAGGCTAATCACCATCATCAGGACTACTACTATACCTGTCAGAGTTGTCATCATAGCCATTTCTTCTCTTCCTGACTTAACTAATACATTATTTAGAACCGCAATAACAATTCCTATAGCAGCAATTCTGAAAATTAAATTTACATCCATGAGTAAACCTCCATTACACCAAAATAATCAATATAGCTGCGCCCAATAAGAAACCCATGCTCTTATACATTTTTTCGTTTGTCTTTCTTTCTTCTTCTGCCATTTTTTCATGATGTTCCAATTGAGCATAGATTAGTTTGAAGTGTTTTTTCTGGTCTTCTGTATCTGATTTGCCAATAATCTTTCCAAAGTTTCTAAGTAATTCTATGTCTGTCTGATTTAAACATGAATCATGAAGATTATTTAATATTGCTTGATTCCAAGCTTCTTCCATGCTGAAGCATTTCCTCTTAAGCAGGTTATCAGATACATCCAGAAAAAAGCTCTTCCATGGATTATCGCTTTTGCAGCCTACATTATAACAAGCATATGGAATAGGAGTAGAACCATATACAATCTCTGTTTCAAGCATCTGAAGCGAAAATCTTAACTTTCTGATTTCTTTAGGCCTGATGCTGTATTTACTTGCAATTAATATTCCTAGCAAACCGCTTGAAATGACAATAAGTAAGGCACCAATTCCTTTTATCATATGATATCTACCTCCTATTAGGTATTTAAGTAAAGTATCCTTCCCTCCCTGTCATATATTTTTTCAATTGTTCCTACTCCTTTGCTTCTCCCCAGAATTATAATTCTTTCAAAATAATTGCTATGTAGTTTTTTCAATTCTATTTTCCTGAACAGATCATCTATATCACTTCCGTGCATAGTTGCAATTATTTTTACACCAGCGTTAGCTCCTTCCATTAATGCATCTGCGTCTTCTTTTTTTCCTATTTCGTCTGTAGCAATAATATCCGGTGACATAGATCTTATAAGCATTATTATGCCTTGGGATTTTGGACATGCATCTAATACATCTGTTCTGATTCCTATATCATTTCTTGGTTCTCCTAAAAAACATGCTGCTATTTCAGATCTTTCATCAACCAATCCAATTTTGAAACCTCTTATATTTAGTGATTTTACTCCATTGCTCAATTGCCTTATTATGTCTCTCAGCAGAGTGGTCTTCCCACATTGTGGTGGTGATATTATTAAAGTATTATATATGCTAGAGTTTGGGTCAATAATATGAGGTATCGCTTTGTCGGCTGCTCCAATAATTTCCTTTGCTATCCTATAATTAATAAAGGAAATGTCCTTGATAGCTTTAACATTTCCATTCTCTATGACAGTTCTGCCTGAAATTCCTACCCTATGTCCTCCTGGTATAGTAATATAACCATGCTTTAATTCTTCTCCAAAGGAATACACGGAAAATCCTTGTATTATCTCTGAGGCCTTTATTATATCGTCTTTTGTGGTTATATAAGCATTATTGATATCTTTTGTTAAATAACCCATTTCATCAACAAAAAACTCCCAATTGCTTCCTGATATAATCAGAGGTTTACCTAACCTGAGTCTTATTTCTTCAGCCAGTTGAATTTTATTACTTGTGCATTTTCTAATAAGCTCTTTTATTTTTGGCGGCAGGAAATCAATAATTTCATCCAAGGTATTTTTTCTTTGCAAGTTTGTCCTCTCCTCAAATTAATATTAGATTTGTACTAATAATATGACAGCTATTATTAAAAAATTACGTTTGAGAATAAAACAAATAAAAAAGCTTCTGAGAAAAATTCTCAGAAGCGCAATAGCTTGAAATCTAATCATCACAGCAGCAATCGTTATCGCAGCATTCCATATCTATTTCAATTGGTTCGTGACAATTTGGGCAAAGAACTTCTTCCCCCTTGTCAAGAACTTCTTGGTCCAAATATACATACTCGTTGCAGTGAGGACATTCTACTTCAATAAAATCATAATCATCATAATCGTCATCTTCTTCATCATCAAAAAGCTCATCTTCTACATTGGATAAATCCTCATCAATAGCTTCAACATAATCATTTAACTCTTCCTGGGAATCATACAATTCATTTATAGCATCTGCAAAATCCCCAAGAACTTCAATAATATTTGTAATTACCTTTCCTTCTTTAGTGTTTTCTTCAATGCCTAAACCTTCGATTAAACCTCTCAGGTAAGCAACTCTTTCATATAAGTACTCCATAGGTTTCATCTCCTTCTTTTTACTTTTTATTATTTCACTAAAGTCTTTCCATATACTCTCCGGTTCTTGTATCAACTCTTATTCTATCACCAGTATTTATAAATAATGGAACATTGATTACTAAACCAGTTTCTAATGTTGCAGGCTTAGTAGCTCCTGTTGCAGTATCGCCTTTAAATCCAGGTTCTGTATGAGTAACTTCTAACTCTACAAAATTCTGAGCTTCAACAGAGAAAGCTTCCCCTTTATAGAACTTAATAATAGCTGTATCGTTAGGTTTTAAATACATTATTGCATCTTCAACTTGATCTTTATTTAATGGAATCTGCTCATAGGTTTCATTATCCATAAAATAGTATAATCCGCCATCTTCATAGAGGTATTGCATTTCTTTTCTTTCAATATGAGCCTTAGGATATTTGTCTGTTGGGTTAAAAGACTTTTCAATAACTGCTCCTGTCATTATGTTTTTAATTTTTGTTCTGACAAATGCAGCTCCTTTACCAGGTTTTACATGCTGAAAGTCTACTATGACATATACTTGACCATCCATTTCAAAAGTTATTCCTTTTCTAAAATCGCTTGCTGAAATCATATAATATTCCTCCCTACAAACTATATAAATATATTATTACCTCTAAGAGCATAATAATTACAATTCAATTAGCTCCTTAGGCGATTTACTGAATACTATTGGTCCATCTTCCCCGACTGCAACCAGGTCTTCTATTCTGACACCACCGAAACCAGGTATATATATGCCCGGTTCATCAGTCACTACCATGTTTTTTTCCAGAACTCTATTTCCCATAGGTGATAGTCTTGGCTCTTCATGAATAGCTAAACCTACTCCATGGCCTAACCCATGTCCAAAATTATCTCCATATCCTGCCTCAATGATAATATCTCTTGCGATCTTATCTATATCTTTGCCTAAAACTCCAGCTTTAATATGTACTAATGCTTCTTTTTGTGCTTTTAATACAATATTATATATCTTCTTCTGTTCCTCGCTGGCTTTACCAACAATTACTGTTCTTGTCATGTCTGAACAATATCCATTATATACACATCCAAAGTCTATGGTCAACAGGTCTCCATTATTTATTTTCTTTTCTGAAGCAACACCATGAGGCATTGAAGATCTTAAACCGGAAGCTACAATGAAATCAAAGGAATTGCCTGAGGCTCCGTTTTTCCTCATAAAATATTCAAGCTCCAATGCAATATCAATTTCTGTAATACCAGGTTTGATGTAATCTAATATATGACTGAAAGCTAAATCTGTAATTTCTGCAGCTTTCTTTATGTTCTCCAGTTCATCCTCATCTTTAACAATTCTGATTTCACCTGAGGATTCCTTCAGGGGAATCATGTTTACATCACTAAGCTTTTCTTTTAATTTATCATAAAATCCAACTGTCATGTAGTCATCTTCATATGCAAGATTTTTTATTCCATATTTATTAA
>Ga0134092_1000426_pt1 | contig 42533 bp, 63 predicted proteins | sample 3_6taG_FD_94454 | JGI IMG/M metagenome (GOLD analysis project Ga0134092, IMG submission 94454) | Switchgrass degrading microbial communities from high solid loading bioreactors in New Hampshire, USA - 3_6_20_6_A3 metaG | ecosystem: Engineered > Bioreactor > Semi-continuous > Anaerobic >... | reverse complement strand
TGAGGATGATAAACTTTTCAGAGACGATTGTCCCGTCTTGGCAATATTCGATGCTTGACTTATCAGGAATATCACTGTTTGGTTTATGCCGCTCCGCATATTCAGGCGTGCTCCTGATATAGTCACGCACTTTATTCCGAACTTGCCACCAAGTTTTATCAGGGAAGCGGTCATGCAGGGCATCAGACACTTCGGCCCACGACTTGCCCTCTTCAAACACAAGCCGCTTCGCCTCAGATCGCCAATCCGTTATTGTTATCACCCTCTAAAGAACTTCCAACAGCACCATTTACCAGTTGCCCGGCCTTCACGCTATTGAAGTATTCTTCACTCTGCCTCGCCGCATCCTGCGGGTCTGAGAACATGCCGCAATATGTAAACGCAAGTTCCGGGGCAATCTTCGGGTTCTTGAGCATAATATCCAAGACTTGCGCCTTGACTTGAATATTTTCATAATTCCGACGCGTGAACTTTATATCGATGTCCGACAGGCTCAGAGGAGTCCCAACCGTATCGCGGAGGATTTTCAGCACAATCTTAAGGAACTGTCGCTCGGACTCCTTAAACATGATTTCATCTTCTTTCGCCCGTGCCTCGGCAGCCGCCCAGCCGTCTCGCACGATTGTGGCGGCGCCGGTATCGGATGTGCTTGAGCCGCCGTTTCGGTTCGGCATTCCGACAATATTCAGCACAGTCTGGTACATATAGTCCACAAGCGTCTGCGTCTGCTGCTGATCGAGCTGTTCTGCAATGACCTTGATGTCAGCTTTGTTCTCACCAAAGCTCTTGAGCTTGATAAGCCCAGCATCTCTCAGGTTCTTCGCTATTTTGTCGTCAATATCGGCATTGTACAGCACCCAAAGACATTGCACGAACTGCTCAATACCATCAAGCCGGTTGCTCTGCACGGTATTAATTGCGTTCAGTATTGGAATAACGATCTCGAACGCACCGAGTCTGGCAGTGTTAAGCGGATATTCAACGATTGGAACATAACCAATTGGATTTGGCGCTTCTTTTGTGACATTATTGTCAATAACCTCAAAGTAGCTGTTCGGAGTATAAATACTATATATGCGCTTGGTCTCGTCATTGATTTTGCGATCTACATACTTCACGCCCATCAGCGGCGGCTCACCAAGCGTTGCAGAATATGCCACAAATGAAGAGCGAGGATCGAGCGTAAACACACGGAACGGAGCCTCGTCCTTAATCGACAAATTTGCGCCACGTCTAATCCGCGGCACGATGTCTTCAATGATATTGCCATTGTTCGGCAGGACCATCCGATTGCCATGCCCGCTCGTATACATCCAGTCGGCAAGCTCCTTATCGCGCGCTGGCTTACCGTTCAGCAACATCATGTCGTTAAGTTCCTGGATGCCTCGTGCTATCTCTTCCGTTCCACCACGGCTGACATACTGTAGCGGTTCGCCGCACAAATAGCCAGACTTAAACGAAACAATCTCATTCGCTCGGTTTTCGACAATCTTGTTGCAAATCTCCGGACGAATTTCCTTTGTGCGGTTCAGAATCGGCTGATTGCCTCGGTAGTAATTGAAAAGGCGATCAACTTCCGAAGCGTTAACAAGATGTATGGCTAAAGCGTCGCGCAGCAATTGCACGACGTTTTCTTGTGTCACTTCAACTACATCAAGAACTATTTTTCTCCGGCCGAACAGACCCATATAACCGCTCCTTTTCCGTTATTCATGCCTGCAGCCCGCGCAAGGCGAAGGGGGAACTCCTTGCGCGGGCATCAACAGGGAGAAAGGAGGAGGAAAGAAGGGCAAGCAACCCAAGTACGTCGCAGCACCCACCCTATATAACATAAATCAACGCGACGTTATGCCCCAACCCTATATCTTGCATTTCACGTATATTATACCACAATATGTTGTATTTGTCAAGTGGTTTGGCACTATATATTGTGGTTCACCACGGGCGTTTGCCGATTTCAACCCAAGATAATGTGCCATGATAGAGTTTGTCCGCAAGCCCCGCGAGGGAGTCTGCCGCGTCGTCATGCAGGTTCTTCGCTGTGAAACTGAACGAGGTCAGCTCGTCCATGAATTTCTTGTAGTCAGCATCCCTGCAATTCCTGCTTCTGAAGTGGAATCGCCGAATTGCCGGGGCGTGCTGTTCAATCCTTGACAATTTGCTCATATTCGACGGAGCCTTCTTGCTACCGAGGTTCATCGAGTAATTGTGCTTTTCGCGGAGAATGCGGTTTACCTCCTCGCAATAGAAATCACCGCCATTGTTCGCCTCAAACTGACCAATCCTGATCTTGTGCTTCAGGATTTTCTCAACTACTCGCGGCATAGTAACTGTTTTGTCGCCACGGTCGAATATTACATCGTGTATGTACACGTCTTTTCCGTAAATGTAGGCAATCGGCATTGAAAAGCTATCGCCTCCGCCGAATGCCACGTCAGCATAGAAAATGATATTGTCAGGCTCTCCATCCGGCAGCTCGCCTTCATAGTAATCCAAGGCATCTGCCGGGAATGCCAAGCCCTCTTTTTCAATGCCTTTCTGCATATATAGGCACGAGAAATCAACTGGATCAAGTGTAGCCTCAAGCTCAGCGATGCGCTCATCCGTATATCTGTCCGGGTGGTCGTAATTGAAATTGCTATGCCCGTCCTCGTCACGAACAGGCAGCGCGATGAAGATGTACCGCGGGTCTCCATTGTGTTCGCTCTTCATGCGCGAAATCGGGTCATGTGCCGACCAAATCGTGCCAAGCATAATCTGCTTCACATTGTCGCCGATTGTACGAGTCGTAATCGTCGCCTTGTAGTCCTCAAACAGCGTATTCAGCCGTTCGGGGCTACGGGCGACCTCCTTGTTCTTCACAAGGTCGTCAGTAATCAGCAGTTTGTTCGCACGGGTACGGCCAGTAACCGAACCGCCCAGGGAAATAAGCCCCAACGTCGGGAAATCGCCTTTCCTACGCGCTGAAATAGTGTAATACTCCGCAGAGCATACAGGAGCAGGCACTTCGGGGAATACATCCTTGAACTTGTACTCGAAATTATCAGTCAAGATGGATTGCACGCCGTCGTAAACCATCTTCACCATCGCGTCTGCGTAGCTGACATACATGTTCGCGCTGTTCGGATACTGCCCGTAGATGTACGACAGCAAAAACTTAATCAGCGTCGTCTTTCCGGTGCCAGGAGGCATCGAGAACGCCAAAAACAGCGCATTTTCATCGTCCAAAAACGCCTGTATCTTACTGGCTATTTTGTGCTGCCCCTCCAGCACCTTCCGGCGCGGAACCCAAAACTTCGCCTTTGGCTCCCTATCCCATTCGACAGCTACCATGTAGTCGTCAAACGAGGTCTGCGCACCGTACAGGTATGTCTTGTAGGTCAAATTGTAGAAGTCCGTCACCACGTTCGGGTCTGTGGCCTCTTTGCAGCGCCGCGTAGTCTCCCTTCGGAGCCACAAATTGTGCTCATCAGCCTTCGCACGGTCAGTCTCACCCAGCGCCCGAAGCATATCGAAGTAGTCCTGATACGCTTCAAACTCCGGTTTTTTGTCTATGAAGGCTCGTATCGCCTTTAACGTCTGCTCTATATCCATAAAAAAGAACGCCCCTCCTTGTGGAAAGGCGCTCTTGGCGCTCGAATAGATTTAATATATATTTAATATCTCAGAAAACTTGTTATAGACCCTCTCTGAGTCTCATATAATCGAGCGAAAAATGGCATTGAATATATGCCCTGCAAAAGCAGTAATATTAATCACCCCTTTAATATCGGTTCGTGCACACCGCGCACCCAGTCCATATCCCCATACTTATACATGCCTTCATACAGCGGGCGATTTGCCTTGATCGCCCTTATATGCGACGCATAAAACTTCTTGCCACTGCGAGTCCTATATCCATTATCATTCAGCCACTCGGCCGTATCTACCAGCGTTGCGCCATTATCCAGCATCTCGAATACCTTGCGCACCATCTCGGCCTCCTCGGGCATTATAACATATTGGCCGTTCTCCACCTTATACCCATACGGCGCGCGTCCGCCACTGTATCCGCCCGCGGCAGCCTTGATTTTGCGCCCGCCACTGGTGCGTTTCGCAATGTTGATCCGCTCCTGCTCCGCAATAAACATTGCAAGGCTCTCCATAATATGCGCGAACACCCCAAGCTGCCCGAAATCCTCGCTAACACTCTTTAAATCAATGTTCTTCTTCTTGAGCGAGTATTTGACATAAAAATACTGCTCCATATCTCGGCTAATTCTGTCATTCTTAGCCACAATCACAGCCGAAATGGGCGGGTTCGCTATATCGCCGTACAGCAACTCGTTCAACGCAGGCCTGTCCAGCGTGGCCCCGCTATACCCCTCGTCCTTCGCCCACTCAACTATCTCATATCCGTTCGCCAAAGCGTACAGCTTAATCTGCTCCCGCTGAGCGTCCAGCCCGTATTTATCTTCGCCGACCTGACCATCGGTCGATACCCTCAAATATCCGATTGCTTGATTCATATCTCGCGCCTCCTTTTGATTACAAAAACAATATAACACACGTTATTGTAATTGTCAAGGGTTTTTTGTAATTTTACCCCTTTTTCTTATTTTCGGTAGTTAAACGCCTAACCGGCCCGGCAGGGGCGGCGGCATATCCCCCACGGGGGGAGGCCAGGCAGGCCAGGCAGGCCAGGAGGCCAGGCAGGCCAGGAGGCCAGGCAGGCCAGGCAGGCCGGCGGGCAACAATAACTCGATAATTACAAAAAATCAAGAAATTATTTTACAAAAACTATTGACAATTAACTGTAAGTGTGTTATACTATAACCGCAAACAAAAAAACGACCGCCGCACGGCGGGAACGAAGGGAGAAAGAACAATGACAAACCACAAAGAGCAGAAAATGAGAGAAGAAGCAAGAGCCGCCATAATAGAAGCGTTAGAAGATGGTTATACCGGGTATTATTGCGACCTACACAACGAAGTGTTTAACACGGACTATTATATCATCGGCACACATCGGGCTAAAGAAGCCCTGCGGGAGTACGACGTATTCGAAGCCATAGAAAAAGTACAGACCTACGAAAAAGACAACTTCGGCGAAATCTATACAGACCTAAGCGACCCGGAAAAACTCGTTAACATGCTCTACTACATTATCGGCGAAGAGGTTTTATTTGAAATGATGGACGGCATCGAAGCATGGGAGGAAAACTGGAACAATCAAGCGAACGAAGAGACAAACGCCGAAATATTAAAAGCCATTGCGGAAAAGCAGAGTGATGGAAGGAAGGAGCAAGACAAATGAAACTGAAATGGGAAAAAATCCACGCGCAGCTCCGCATGTCCACAGATGGACGATATGCAATCGCGGGGAGATACACATATTATCAAGGTTGGACTCCCTATTTCCTCCCCGATGGCAAAAAAGGGGAATGGATCGCCCTTGACGGCATGTATGCAGGCAGGGGCGCGCTGGAGATATGCCGCCAAATATGCGACGAGCACAAACAGCACCGGCAGCGGGGAGAAATCGCAGAGTGACGGCCCGCATCGGGCCGGTAATGCGGCCGGGCAGACGGTCACAAGCTCCGATAGCCCGACAAGCTAAATAAGGAGGTTAAAAGAATGATAGATACGGGAATTACTATTAAACTTTATTCATTCTCAGAGCTTAGCGAAAAAGCGAAAAGAAAAGCCATTGAAGCACACCGGGAATTTATGTTAAGCCTTATGTCGCCGGATGATTTTATAACTGGGATAGCAGAATATGACACGCCGGAAGAACTGCAGAAGACTTATGAAGCACAATATGATTATTACCTTATGAACGATGAACCAATAATTGAAAACATTGAAGCTAATGACTATTTATTCTTTGAAAATGGAGAGCTTGCGCACACCGTCCGTTATTGCGGAGAGCATCCGCTCAGCGGGGAAATACATTTTATCTTTAACGGCGCGGATTATATCATCAAGAAGGAAAAAACCGTTTAAGCCGTTGCGGCGGCTATAAATAGGACATTAAGCCGCAAGCGTTGCCCGGTATACCGCCGGGCAGGTTGTCAAATATAAGGAGGTGTAATAATGGCATACGTTAGAAAAACGGTTGACCGCTGGGACATTATGGGTAATTACGGCTATGGTTGGGAGTGTGAATGTAGTGAGTACACACTCAAAGAAGCTAAACAAAGATTGAAAGAGTACAGGGAGAACGGCGGCGGGTGTTACCGTCTAGAAAAGCATAGGGAAAAAAGGAGGTTTAACCATGAAAAAGATAATAGCCAAAGAAGTTAATCCGAACCATGTGGATTTTAGTTATTATTTCGACGACGACGGACTGAAAAGCGCGGGAGGTGAGAATTGCGCTGTTTACATCGTACCAGGGGACAGAAGAAGGTATGGCGGCTTCAATATAGAAGAATACGAAGAAATTGAAGAAAAAGCAAAAGCTATTATTGACGGTTTTCGCGATGTAAGCGACAAATGGACAAACGGATACACAACATATAAAGAAGTTATGGAAGATAACGCTATTCCATATACAAGCCGCAGATGTCACTTATTGAAAGAATGGACGGAGTATGCGAATCCTTACGATCCGGGCTTTATTGCAGAATTTCTGACAATCACGACCGGCGAAAAATGGGAAGTAAAATCATTCACCGGATATTCTCAAGGGGATTATTGCGATGTGGTGTATTGTACCAAGCATTATACACCGGAACATATAGACGAAATAGGCAAATTCTGGTTAGGTTGTGGGACAGAATTTTGTATTGACGATTGTTACGGATATTATGTTCCCGACACTATTCGGTGGCAAGAAGGCGAAACATTACGCAAATATTTAGCGGACTGTTACGGTTGCAAGCCGGACGAATTGGAAATCTATTTGTATGACGGCGAACATATAGTGACCGATTACAAACTCATGGATTGAGCCGTTGCGGCGGCTATAAATAGGACATTAAGCCGCAAGCGTTGCCCGGTATACCGCCGGGCAGGTTGTCAAATATAACGTAGTTGACATTATCCATCAAAAAAGGAGGATTTGAACAATGGAGAAACGGTATCTAGCAACAATCGAGGGCGACGGAGACGTAGGACGCATCATATTGATGGCCGAGCAGGAGCACCACCCGGACTATGGCACCCGCTGGCACATCGTGGGCCTGCTGCCAAATGGCACCGAGGAGGACACAGAGGTCAGTGGCGCATATGGAGGCGGCCTAGCCAGCGCCATTGAATCGATTGCGATCGCGTGGGGCGACGAAATATGGGGCCTTGAATGGCTACCATCGGCCGACAGCCTAGAGCTTTGGCGCGACTGACGGCCTAGAGTATAATGACAATAACTGACACGCCGCCCCGCCCGGCTAAAGGCGGGAGAAAGGAATGAAGAACATGAAAATCATCCAGAAGTCAACCGGCGAAGTCCTGGCCGAAATTATCACCAACCGTAGCATGATAATCGAGGAAGCCTGCGCGCTAATGGACATTAAAATCATGCGCACAGAGGAAGATTTCCAGAACGGCGACGGGTACGACATAGACGATCTGGTAATGGTGTATTGATATTGATAGGGGGGAGAGTACGACTGCAAAGCGTGTAATGTATGCAGCTACTACTAATAATACCGTTGTTCGTCGTCTTCGTATTGGCGGCGCTCGTCAAAAAACAATAACGCCAGGCGCTCCGGCAATATCCGGGGCGCTTCTTTTTGTCCTGCTACGCGCAACGTGGAGCAGGGCCGTTTTATAGCACATAGCCGTATAATGCGCCAGAACGCCGTATAAACGATTTTACTATGCTAGGGTATATCAATATAGGGTACGCACAAAACGCGCCCAAAACGAAACGTAGCGGCTCAGAACGAAACGACGCGGCCCCGCGCCCCACGATTGAGCGTAGGGGATAAAACAGACCGCCCCAGCTTCCAACGACGGAGGCCAAGGCGGTTTTTTCGTGCTGGAGCAGGAGCGTAGGGGACGAGGATTCGTTACATAAAAGTTGGACAAGCTTGGAGCAAAGTTACAGAGAAAAGTTACATAAAAGTTGGACAAGCCCAGAAAAGTTACTTGAAATTGCGGATAAAAGTTACATAGTTGCGGAAAAGTTGCAGATGTTTTGGCGCGAAAGTTGTAGAAAAGCTGGATAAAAGTTACTCGCCCTCCGCATCAATAGTTACATCCGGCAACTGCTTGTACTTCTGCGCGATAGTTGCGGGGTCGGCATCGGAGCCGAGGGGTTGGTTGGGGGTGAGAACGACCTCCGAACGCTCGACCATGCCGTAGTAGTTCTTGGCTCTGAAGCAGTATGTAAGGAAGTTGAGTGCGCCCGTAGTGACCAATTTTGCGTCAAAAGTTTGCATAAAACTCTTGGCTTTTTTTATAATCTCGGCGGTCTCTGGGCTGAATCCCTGCCGCCTCCCATGTTCCCAATCCCAAACAGTCGATACAGCGTAGCCTGTAGACAGCGCCATTTCCTCGACCGTGGGTATCTGTCCTGTGTCGGCGCAATATGAGAAATAGTCGTTTATTCGCTGTGCGAGTTCTTCGTCGTTCTTAACCTTTGGCTGTTGATAGGCGTTAAGCGTTTCGGTGAGAAGTTGTTTTGCTATCGCGCGTTGGGCCTCGGTTTTTACTAACTCTTTCATATTGTTTCCAAAGTTGTTTATGCCGCCGCGACCTTTTAGAACAACATCTTTTACAACAGCTTCTTCGGCTGTGTCTGCTTCAATCTTTTTCGGCGGTCTGCCTCGTTTCTTAGGGGTTGCATCAGTCATTCAATCTAACCTCCAAAAACATCATATTTTGCGTGGTTTTTTCACTCATCTTGTTCGGGTATATCTTTGTATAGGCTCTTATCGTATCGCCCTAATCTGTACGGAAAAAGCGGGCAATTCTGAGCAGGACAGCGGCGAACCTCGGCTTTGTTACCGCACATACAGTCGATACATTTTTGCGCGGATTGCTTTTGAGCGCGTAAGAGTGGGTGGCATTATGTACTCTCCCTCGCTTTCATATACTTGTAGATGTGCTCACATCTCGCGTCATGCGTGCAAATAATGTTTGTAATAACACTTTGTGTTCCGTCACATCTCCTTTCGTAGATTTTACCAACAACTGGCTCAAACTCGTCACAGTCCTAACAATACGGTTGGATGCAAAGAGTTATTGGCATTATTTCACCTTCCAAGACTCATAATTTGCTGGCGTTAACCTTAATTAGATTCTTCCTTATTTACAGATAATTGTTTTACTCTGCTATAGGCAATCATAGAAAGTCGATTGATTGCAAATCCAAGTGAACGGACAATTTCTTCTGCATTGTCACTAACGCAAATTCTTGAAATATTACCATCAAGCATATCTAGGGTGTTGCGGATTTCTTCTTTTGTAAATGGTTTGTCTAACAACATCATATTATCGTTTCACCCTCCAATCATCCGGCAACCCATAAACCGCCGCGTAGAATTTGTCTGCGTTATCGAGCGTAGGTGTGTGCGAATAGTTCGTTGCGGCCTGTTCGATTCGCGCCCACATGTTGCTATGCTTGGTGCGGATCGCCGTAGCTGTTTCGTAAGCATGTAAGATGGATTGTTTTAACCGGCTCCCACTGCTACGGTCGATTACGCCATCACGATACAGCTTGTAGATGTATGACAGAGCGTAATATGTGAGCAAATCGATTTCGCGTAGGTCGGTTGGTATCGGCTCATTTTTCATCGCTTGCGGCTCGAATTTAAAAGCGTAAGACGCGATATAAACACCCCCCTTTTATGCGTTCCACCCACTTCCACCCTTCCAACCGAGTTCCACCCTCAAGGGTGGAAGCTGTAACCGTTGATACACAAGGGTTTGCGGGTTTTCTCCACCCTTCCACCCGATTTTGAAAGGATGTCTAAATATTTCTCGCGCAGTACGAGGACCCTTAAATTAGGGTGGAGGGGTGGAACTGACATATATATATACCTGTAACCATTGAAAACACTAGCTTTTTTAGTTCCACCCGAGTTCCACCCTTGTTCCACCCTTAGCATGCTATGGGTGGAACTTTATAGCGGAAGTTCGTCGTTTTGCACAAAATCATCGGCACCGCTTTGTCTAAGTTTCACATACATGGCTTTTATGCCCCCGATTGACTTGTGATAATGGTACTTGCCCTGATTGTTACGTTCCAAGTAGCCTTTTTCGTGCCATTTCGCTTTTACGGCGTCGAAGTCGAAGCCCGCATCTTCCATGATTCGACACAACACGTTTTTGTTTATGTAGACATATTCGCCCTCGATGCTACCCCATAATTGTTTCGATGTATCGTAAAAATTGGATTGATTTTCCGCGATTACGCCACAGATGTACTGATATGCTCGCTCGGTTACGTCCACTTCGGAGGCGCTTGCAAGGTACTGCGTTACGTCGCTTACAGTAATGGGGCGCTCGGCGGGCCAGAACAGTTCGGACGCTATGCGGTCTGCTGCAAGCATGATTGCCATTGAACCGGCTTGCTTCTCGGTGGTGTCGGTGTTGGAAAGAATTTCTGCGAAAAGTTGATTGTATTGCTCGACTACATCCTCCTTCTTTACTTGTTCTATGTATGGCTCTCCGGCGCAGCCATAGTGCGTCCGCACGAAGTTCGCCACCAGGTTGCCGTTTTGCACGAGCTTATCTTTGCATTCGACCTCAATAACGCGGTTCTTGGCCCCACCTCCAGAAGCTGCTTTGATGCACGGTTCCTCGCCTGAAAAGAGAAAGCTACATTTCCAGGCTTTCATCTCGTTGACTTTATCGTAGGACATTCGGCCTCGGTCAATGCCTTCCGTGATGCACATAATTAAGTTGTCATAGTTTGTCCAGCGTGATTTAATTGTTTGAAGCTCGTCTCCGGCGAATGGTAGGTTGCGTAGAAAAGCCGCTGTTGCCAACATGGAGTTAGCCGTCATATTCATTGTACGGGTCATTGCGCCCATAGCCGGATTGCCCCAAATTGACATTGCGACCATGAGTGCGATTGTCTTTCCTGCGCCGGTTCCGCCCCATAAGTGAAACACGAACGGATTTTCACCGATTAATTCGATTAGGGGGGAGGCGAACGACGCTGCCATACACAATCGCAATTCGAGGTTCTTACGAAGCGGAGCGATAAAGTCTATCCACTCTTGCAAGGTACCTTTGCTCGTTATTGATTTGTAAAGATGTTTAAACTGGTCGTCACCGTCGAATACGATTTTGTCTGTGTACGGCATAAACTCATCGTCAACCCAGCCCATTACGGACTTTGCGGGCTTATGTGGCAAGTAGGGAAGGCTCCACGCAACAACATCGGCTATGTACTTGACGAGCAGACCAGCATTGTCTGAATTGACCTCAAGCCCTTTGTCGGCTAGTTTGATTATCGCGTTACGATTAGCTGTTACGGAGCGCTCGGTTATGAGTGATTGCCAACGATTGTGCTTAAAGAAAGATAGTTCAAGTTTTTCAATATTGCTGTCTATGTTCTCAAGCAGGGCGGTTGGTAGAATCGGGATAGGTGAAGCCGTTTCGGTTGTTGTCGCTACGACTTTGCCGCCTTTTATCACTTCTTTTTCGAGCGTTACTCCGTGATCGTCAACTTTCCAGTCGCCAAGAGCTATATAGTCTTGTATCTCGTCAAGCTTCTTTTGTATAGCTTCATTCAAGCGTACTAAACACCACACTTTCTATGGTGGGTCTCTATAATAAAACGTCGATTAAATACTCAATGTAATCAATTTTCTTAACCGCCTCGACGTAAAGCGGGTCGAAATCTTTGTCCGGGACGGTAGGAAAGTGCTCGGTACGCTGCTTGTCGAGCCGTATGTACTCATCCATAAGCCGATGGTACATTATGTCGTAAAGTTGCCTGGCTTGCTCCCTACGCTCCCTCTTACGCTCCAATTCGCGCCACCGCGCCTCTGCTTCGCGCTGTTCGCGCAATGTCGGCTTACGGTCAAGAGGTAGGCCGAGGCGAAAATCATCGTTCAGACGCTCACAGGCGGCTCGGAACGATATGCCGAATAAGTCCATCACAAACTTGATTACTTCCCCGTTCCAACCGCACCCGAAGCAGTGGGCGAAACGCCTGTTTTGAACCGTAAAGGACGGCGTTTTCTCAGAATGGAAAGGGCAGAGGGCGAATTTGGCCCGATTAAACTCCAACCCGTAAAACCGGGCCACATCGCCTATATTTAAGGAGGCTCGGATAAGCTCGGCGTATTTAATAATGTCGCTCATAGTTTCAACCGCTCGACGAGCTGCTTTAACTTACGCTCGTACTCGGCGCTGTCTTTGCAGATGAGGTATAGGCGTTTCTTTTCGGCTTCGTAGATTGCATATTTATTCATCGGCATCGCCCCTTTCCAAACGCTCTTTAGCTTCGCGGTAGAGTATGTCTTTTATAATCTGTCCTGTTGTTTCAGCCTTACAGAATATAACTTGGCAATTGTATCGAGCCAACCACGCAAAGATTGAAGCGACAAGTGCAGTTGGGCGCATCTTGCTTCGATATTTGCCGTTATAGATGTGCTCCCACGTGGCATCTTCAATGAGAAGATATATTTTTGCATCTGCTTGTTTAGCTCGTTCAAACTCGCGTTCAAAGCGTTCTCGCTCTTGACAGTAACAGTAGCACAGCTCGTCAATATTCATCTTGCGCTCGATAACAACTTTGTTGGATAAATCGAACCACTCGCCGTTGGGGAGGGGGAATTTTGCGGAGTAGTCGCCAAAGTTGAGCGTAGTGCGTTCATGGGGGCAACCGATTCGCTCTAATCTTGCCCGCAGGCGTGGTGTGTCCTGCTCGCGGGTATCAACAAGACACACCATACCGTCAAGGGCATCCATCATGTCTAAAGCGTGCATAGGCACTGATTAGAACGGGAGGTCTTTGTCATTGTCGTAAAGCTCGCTATAAGGCTCGCGGCTATCGTAGAAGGGCAAGTTACCCGTACTTACGCTCTTGTTTTTCAAGGGCTTGTCCTTTGCAATCTTATAGTTGCCACTACGAATATCGTTTACGCTTGCGAGAGCGTAGCACTCGGTTGTCCAGCCTGTTTTACCGTTGTATTCCCACTCCTTGTTGCGGAAAAGAACGCCGATTTTCTTGCCATTGAGTGTGGTTTCGTTCCAATTCCATTTATAGCCGGGGTTACTGTCTTCGATAGCGTACATTGCGTTGTTGAACATCTTCTTGGTGAATGCGTCCTTTTCGGTGCCGTCGTCCTTTGGTATGTTAATTCGACAGGTCCCGCGCCACTTTCTGTCCTCGTTGGTCTGCGCTTTGTAGTCTTTCTCAAAGTGGTCTTTGTACTGGCCTTCGGCAATGTCGAAGCTGATAACGAGTACGTTTCCCCAGTCGTAAGGGACTTCCTCTGCCTTGAGGATTTCAGCTATGTAACCGCCTGCGGGAAGGGTTTCTCTGCTTACGATTTTTTCGGGTTTGTAGCCGTTAAAAGGTTTCATGCAATTACCTCCGTTAATATTAAAATTCTGAAAGTGCGTTTAAAACTGCTTGTAAATCGTTTGGAATCTCGTCCGAATCAAATGCCCCCATAGGAGCTTTTGCTGTGCTGTTTTTCATTTTGGTATAGAAAACGTAGTCGCCGTTGTCGTTTTGCTTAGCCAATAGCACTGTTGAGAACAGGCTTTCAAGCACAACCTTTTCGAGTTTTCTGCCGTTCGTTTTTATGCGCGTAAACGAATAACCAAAATCGTCCCTAATTGTTTCGCTGTGGAACATAATGATGACGGTTATATCATCACGAAGTTGTGAGGCGGTTTCGCAGACATTCCAAACGTATTGCGTCAGGTCAATCCATTTGTCAAATCCTTTTTCTTTCATGGACTTAACCTCTGTATCAACCATGCAAGTGTTGAGTGTATCGATAACGATTGTGGAAATGTCTGGCCTTTTCTCGCTTACGCCTCTAAGAATCTGCTCAATTTTTTGCAAATCCCTCCCTGAATAAAAATTCTTACTTTCGGAGTTATATTGAGTTCGCCATCCTTTCCAAGCTAGTCCCTTTTTGTCGCAGTCGATGTAAAAGGTGGTTTTGGGGTCAAGCGTTCTCGTAGAAGTTGTTTTGCCGGAACCGCTTTCTCCCATAATCGCAATCATTTTGCTGATAAGTTATTCCTCCTTTTCTAACGGGCACAAATCTCCCACATATTTATCAGGAAACGCTACAGGCTGCTTATTTAACTGACACATACGCTCGTTACTTGATAGGTAAGGGCATTGCTTACAATTGATTGCAGCATTGCCGCGATGGTCTACAGGAAAGAACACTCTTACTATCGCTACGCCTTTAACGTAAGAGCTAACACCGCTTTCAAAATCTGGCATATTATTCCTCCTTTTCTTTTATCACTCTCGGATAATAAACCCTGCTGTTCCGATACTCCTCGACCTTACGCGTCTTGCCCAACACCTCATTGAGTAGGCTGTAAATCTGTTTACCCTTTTCGCTTTGTAAGAAGTCGGCTATTGGAAACGTAGCCTGAACGATGTCTTTATGTACCCTACGTTCTCGTCGTACCTTACGCAATTTGGTTGCGAGTTTGTTTCGCTCGTTCGGTGTAAGTTTGTCTAATTCGAGGCTATGCAACAGGTCTTGTGTGAGTTTGTCGCATTGGTTGACTTGTTCGTAATGCCACTTGTAGTCGGATTCGGCCTGTTTGAGTAGGGCGATGATGTTTTTGATTTGGTCTGAGTAGTTAGGAATATCGGCCTTTATTTTGCGCCACCTTCTTTCGGCTCAATATCATCAAACACAACCGGCACTTTTTCTTTCAGCTTATCCAAGAGAATTAATGCCACTTCTCGTATCTGTGGGTGTGCTGCCGGAGAAGTACGGAGCTTCAAAAAATGCCGCCACTCGCGGAGGTTTGCCGTCATTACGACCTCGGTTTTTAGGCTGTTAGGGAGGACGCTGCGGGCTTCCTGTGGGGTGGCTCCGCCCTTTATAAGATCAAAATATGCTTCTTCGGCTTTACGGCAAGCCATCTCCCAATCATAATACTGTTGTGAACCTCTGTTCCAAAAACATGGTTCAATAACGGTAATTCCACAGTCGAATCTGCCGGAGGTGTAATCACAGTATCTTGTGCTCTCCTGACTATACGACGCTATCCTGTGCCTTACAATCTCATGGCTTACGCCCCTATCGCAAATAAACTTGACCGTGATGTTAACGTGCTCCAACACCGATTCATGCCCGCGCTTGATTATGTTGCGGACAAACTGCTCGGATGAGGTGTCGGTTTTTTTGTCCTCGGATTTATAGCAAGTACGCCCACACAACTCGATCTTACGCAGAATGTCGGGGCCGCTGAGATTGTCAATTATGATTACGTCGGGTTTGATTATTCTCATTTTGCACCTTCTTTCAGTGGTTCGGGGTCGCTCTCGTCGTTTTAAAACAGCTTCGTTTCCGCTTCATCAGCCTTGTCCTTCGGCGGCTCCTCGGCGGGGTTGTCCTTCTGCGCAAACGGTAAGTCTATCAGCTCTGGATGATTTTCGTGCGTCCAGATTGCTCCAAGCATATTCCACACGAAAGCCCGGTCGTGCGGTTCGTCCTTGTCGCCGCGCAAGAACTTCAGATAGTGTCTTACGCCGGAATCTATGTAACAGTGAAGCGGTATGCCCTTCTCCCAGTTGCGCTCATTGTATTTGCGGGCGCCGTCTTCGTACTGTTTGGAGACTTCAAGCAAGGCTGTAAAGATTTCGTTATAGTGTCTTTTGGAAAAGATACAAATTGCTTCCCATAAAAGCTCAGGTACACCATCTCGGATATAGGCTTCGATGAAAGACAAGATGTTGTCATCTGTCTGTTCGCCTATTACGCCCAACGGCAGTAAATCACATCTGCCCTTGCCCTCTGCAACATCCCGCACCGCACCTGTGCCAAAATTTCGCCTTGCTCCGCTGTCTTTTAATTCTGCCATCGTTCTCTACCTCCTTATCAATGGCCTCAGCCAATGGTTTTTATCGTCGCAGTAACGGTCGGCGCTAATCTTACGGCAATCTCTACCGTACTCAGCTATCCGCTCCGGGAGATTTTCGTTATGGGCGTCAAAATACAACCCATGTTTCGCGCACCAGTCGATAGCTTCTTGCAGCAGTTTGCCCTCTCGGCAGGTGTTGAGAATCAGCTTGTGGCCACGTCGCTTTTTACGCTTGAAATACCAGATGATTAACCGTCTTGGTTTACCGATGTTGGGCCATTTGTTGCGGCATAGGTAACCGTCAAAGTCTACGGCGTATATCATGTACTGCCCTCGCTTTCCATCTTTGCGCCATTAGCACAGTAAAAATCATCATGTACCACTCTGTTCATCTTATCGCACCAGCCAAACACTTTCGAACAGTCGGTTGTGTTGTATTGTTTACAGTCCTTACACCGCACCACAGGCACAGCGTCTATTGTGGGTTGCATATGTACATACTGCTGAAAATTAAGTATCATTTCGTCGCGGGTGAAAAAGTCTTGGCTTTCTTTTGGTAACTCTCGCCGGAGCCGTTTCAAGAACTTTTCAATTGCATCTGCATCAATCAGCCTCATGGCTCTACCTCCTTTAGCAATTCAGGGTTATGTTTCAAATACTGTTCCCAGCAAGCGACCCCGCAAGGGTTAGGGCAAACAGTATCTCTAAAATCGCACACCATCGGCAACCATTCGTCGTTGTCATTAAAATTACAAGCGCAATCATCACCAAACGCATTTGCGAGAATAACTGCAACTTCATGCGCGGAATATTTATTCCTCATGGCTCTACCTCCAATCGTTTACCGCAGTTCATGCAATAATGGTTTATCCCCACAATTTCACCCTCCGGGTCGTCAACGTAATAACCTTTTTGTTTGTATGATTTGTCTTGGCAATACTTGCAACCTTTCTCGCGTTCCACTTTTTCACGAAGGGCTTCGAGCACAAACTTTTTATCGAGTAGGTGTAATTGATTGATGCCCGCTTCTCGCGCCGCTTCGACTACGGCGTTATATATCGCTTCGTCGTGCATCTCTATGACCCGTACGGCAAATTTCTGCGTAACAGAGAATGAATTGCTATTTTCAAGCATTTTCAACGAAGCCTCATATGGGTTAAGAACTTCTAGTGATTTACTCCACATTACGCTCCGCCTCCTTTGCGGACTGTTTGAGCCAGTCAATTCCTTGCGGTAGTGTTGCGTCGTTTTTTAACCACCACAGCAAACAACCGTCACAATCAGTGCTTCTTTGTTCAAGGGCTGCATCTTTACAGCATAGGTCACAAAATGTTTTAGCATAATCAACATCTCCGGCCTCGAAGTCAAGCAGAAATTTATGTAGTTCCTCATCGCTCATGCTCCGTATGCGGTCTGCGTTGGTAGCGACATTAATGTCCTTACCAGTTCTGCGGTTCCACGCGGCGACGGCTTCGGCTTTGGTTTCTTTGTACCATCCGATGTTGCAATCCTTGCACCCAACAGCCCACATGTACGTCTCATTCGTAAACGGGCTTCCTGGGATTTCTTTCTATATCCGCTTCTCCCCCGCAAAACGGACATTTCTCAATCTTCATGGCTCTACCTCCAATCGTTTGCCGCTTGCGCAATAAAACTCGTCGTGCGTTCCTCTATCCATATTCTCGCACCAGCCAAACCCTGCCGAACATCCTATTGCCCCTTCTCTGTGCTTGGCAATAAACTGGCAGTTTTTTGCGTATAGGCAGGTGTCGCATAAATATCTCTCCATCTTCACCCCTCCTTTGGCGGTTCAGCAGGGGGTTGATAATCTACTATAATCTCAAGGGTGTTGCACCCTGGCACAATCAGAGTGCCGTAAAACCACGCTGTTTCGCATGAAGGCATATATATCTCATGCTTACGATAAAGTTCAACTAAGGGCTGAATATCTGTGAAATGGTACGCTCCGAGATTAATTTCTTCTGAACCATCAATGTTTCGGATAATTACCTTCATTGTATTGTTCATATTTCATTCTCCTTTTCATGCTCGCACACTGGTTGACAACCAGAGCACGGCAATTCAGTTGATTTGCAAATGCCACGTTGGGGTTCGTCCTTAGGCGGTTCGGGAAGTGGAGTTTTCATCTGCCGTTTCGTTCGGCTTTGTTCCGATAAGTTTCATATTTCTCCTTTCCGATTAAATCAAAATCAATGTCAGCCCAACTGTACCCATTGCCATACCAAGTAGGCTTAACACTATCTCTGCCTTACTGTCCGGTTCCGTGCCGTACCATAAAACTGTTATAATGATGGTGAGCAATAAAAGGGCGATGCCGAGCAGTGTCATGTGTCAGCACTCCTTTCCTCGCATAGTTTCGGGTCGAATGTGTCGGTTAGGTTAGGCATTGTGTACCTCCTCAGCTTGTCCTGCCCATTGTTCAGCCATTGCGCGGGCGATGCCTGGGAAGGTTTTGCTGCGGATTTTAGCGGTTCTTGGGTCGTTCCACGGAAGAATCTTTCCATTTTCATCGACCGCATAATGAGCGCTTGCACCAGTGGAATATCCGCCATCAAGAATTTCTCCAGGGTCAACAACAACGGTTGGCCTAAGCGGTTCCAGTCCCTTTAGCCATAAGCAGGTCTTTTTCCTTGCTCTGTCGCCGAACTCATAAGGCTGTATTGCTTGCGTTGGTTTTATTGGTAACGCGTATTTTTGATGAAGGTGCGGGAAGTGATTTTTTATGTAGTCTCCGCTTATGATATTGACCGGATTTTCAACCGCTATTTTGCAGCAGTCTGCATTAAGAAATTGCATGAAGAATTCGATTGCTTCCTCCTGTCTGCCGTCTTTGCGCTTTTGTTCAAACCATCTCGCACCACTAACCGCCAAGTGCGTACAGGGCGGGAAAGCGATTATCATATCCCATTTACCCGAAACGTTATGTACCGTGCCATCAAAAGTTTTAAAACTACAATTTCCATTTAGCAGTGGTATAACATCCTGCTGTATATGCCATTCCGGATGCCCTCCGCTACATGGTTCAATATCGCAAGAATATGCTTCATGTCCGAGCCGCCTTAATTCGATTGTTACCGCCTGGCTTTCCTCGCACGCAACTAATATTTTCATATCTTGCCTCCCACAATCCCAATCAGCCCCGCCACGAACTCACTTGGCGTAATCTCGCGCATCTCGAACAAGTCAATCAATTCCGCATCGGTTAGTTGTTTGATTTGCTCCATAACATAATCGCGTAAACAATATTGGCATAGCGTGTCGCCGTTGTGCTGATACAGATTGTCGTATCGATAGACCTCGCCGCCGCAGTAGGGGCAGAGTATGTAGTCGCTTTTCATGCCCTTATACCAGTTATGCGATAAAATATATCCGCATCGAAATTCGGCAGTTTCTTGACTTCTGTTTTTTCGTCCTCGGTCAGATTGTCCCACATTATCTTGCATGCCTCTTTGAACGGAACGGATTTTAGATAACCGCCCAACGTTTCATGCTCGGGATGCGCTTTCTTTTCCTCGTCACTCATATTCTCGCTGTAAATCCACCAGTTGTTCTCATAATTCCAGTTAAGGATTTGCATACCTTTGAGGCTGTTTACTTCTTCGGCAGTCATGTTTGTGGGTTTCTCGAAAAGGTCAACTTTAGGCGTAATGGTTGAGAAAAAGCCCGTGTTCCAGTCGCCCGTGTTCCAGCTGCCCGTGTTGCAGCTGCCCGTGTTGCGGTTGCCCGTGTTGCAGTCGCCCGTGTTCCAGCTGCCCGTGTTCCAGTCGCCCGTGTTGTAGCTGCCCGTGTTGCGGTCGCCCGTGTTGCGGTCGCCCGTGTTCCAGTCGCCCGTGTTGCGGTTGCCCGTGTTGCAGTCGCCCGTGTTGCAGTTGCCCGTGTTGCAGTCGCCCGTGTTCCAGTCGCCCGTGTTCCTTAAACCAGTACACGCCTCGCCCATATTGACAATTTCCAAAACCTCGCTCCAAGGAATTTCCCGCACAATTTCTATTTTATTAGTAACACTCTTAGTTCCGTCGCTTTCAACTAAGCCGTGCGCGATAACCTCCGCAACCCTATTCTTCGGGTTAAACGGATAGTAATTAAAGCAATCGGCGGCAGTACGGCAAAAATGGAAACCCGCTTTGCAAATGCTTATCGGGCCATTGTGTTCGTAGATTTTTCCAACCTCATACTGGAACCCTCTACAAGTAAAATCAGGGTTGAATACTTTGTAACCTTTTATCATTTTTTCCCCTTTCACACTTCAATTCCGTATTCTCGCTTCAGCGTGTTTCTCAAATCGCTAACATTGACATAGCCCTTGATAATGCTATCGCTCAATTCGTTTACATCCCGCCATATCCGCAACAACCGTTCCGGGCCTGCGTGCCCTTTGTCGATTAGCACCGTAAAGAATATCGCCATCGCATTGGTAACCGCTTCTTCCTGCGCCGCTCGTTTCGCTCGCTCCATATCCTGCATTGTGGCAGGTCGGCGGCGGGGGTTGACTTTCTTCTTTTTCAAACTAAATCACCCCTGTAGCTATCAACCTACGTTTTGCCCTGAATATCGCATCGCCAACAGAGCTGATTTTCAAGCCAGTTATCTGTGAAATTTCTTTCATTGAGTAGCCGGACAGTTTAAGCATTAGCAACTTGCCATTCTTGCCACGCAGTCTGCATATCTCGCTCAAAATGTCTTGTGCAAACATAATCGTTTCGGGCGTTTCTAAGTCTTGCAACGTCTCTCCAAGCGTAAGCGTCGGCGTAATAGGGAAGTCAAGCGATACCGTTTTCTCCTTACGCTTTTTAGTCTCACGCCGATTTATCTCTTTCCAAACCTCGTGCGTAATAGACAAACACGCAAAGTTTGCAAATGGCGTTCCGTTACGTCCGTCGTAGTCAATTGCAGCTTTGCACAAACCGATTGCCGCTGCACCGTAATAATCTTCGATACTACACTTGTTCAAATCGAGAATGTGGTAAATCAAGTTATGATTAGCTTCGACCAATTTTTGCTGTTCAGGCGTAGGCGGCACAATTTCCTTCACGACGCATCACGCTCCATCTGCAAAAGCCGAAGTATCGTAAGCGGGTTTGTCTTACGGCAAAGCAACTGCGCCCAATCGCTATAGAAAAACTCGGTCAGGAACTCTATGCTTTCATACGGCATTTCAGGTATCTTGCCGCCAGAGCGCAACGTCCGATAGTCCTCCGCTGCCTGGCGCATTATCGCATCGCAAAGTTTATGTACGTCTTCGTCGCTGAGTGTTCTTATCCTTACGGTAACTTCCAAGCCGTTTCTCATATTCCTTTCGCTCCTTGCACGTTTCTTCGCAACCGCTGTTACGATTGCTTGTACAATACCAACACGGATTAACTATCTTAGCCCTTGACATACGTTGCTATTTTGTGGTGTAAAGGTCGGCATTGAGTACAATACTGTTCGCCGCCTTCGTCTAAAAACCACTCGCCCTCGTAAATGCTCCGTCCGCAACCGGAACAAACAAACACATGACGGGGGAGAGGATTACGTCGCTTCACTACGTCACCTCCTAGCAAGTGCGAATTAGTATGATCGCCGTCACCGTCAGCAGAAACCAGACAAGGCAGAATATTACTGAAGCTACTATCCGCAATCGCCTTCTCCTGGCCTGGCGTAGCGTGTGTTCCCGAAACCGCGCTCTTGAGATTTTCTCAAACTCCTCCATTGTTCTCCTCCTTGCCTTTTGTCATATTTGGGGGTATTATCGCCTCAATGCATTTAACGCGAAGCAAATATCCGATTTCTTCAACTCAGTAGTGCAATCTATTTCGAACCAATTTGAGAAATTTCGAGTATAGCTTTTACAACACATAGCGAATCCTTAGCGTCGCAAGCCTTTAACTTCTCTATGAGCATCGGCACCTGCTCGTAGAGAAGTTCCTTTATATCGCGCTGATTTTCCGGTATAATTCTCATTTCTATCCCACCTCCTGTAGTTTGAAATATCGGTGCCCTCCATGCTCGGCCACGAAGACCAGGCTCTCATGCCAGTCGCTGCGGCAATATTTCGGCGCGTAGAAAAATAGGATTGGCTCGTTTGTCGCCATTTCGCCCTGGTCGAATACCCTCGCTACTGCTTCCCGCACACGGTCGTTTACCTCTTCGGCCGGCGGCGCGTATTGGTATAACTCCACCGCCTCGTCGGGTCGGATACCGTCAAGCTCGCTTGCGTTGAGGATGCATTGGGCAATATACATCAGTCCTTTCAGGTCCTCAGTGTTTCCGCCCTCAGCCATGACAGTGCGCTCAACGATATCACGTTCGTCAGGGGTCAGCTCGTACCTTGGCTGAAAAGGTGTTGGCTCGGGCTCGATAAAGGCCGCAGGGGTTATGTATCCGTCCGGTGCTGCGGTGGCCGGCGGCTCGGGAGCGATCGTCGGGGCTGGCTGGATCAGCGCGAGGACTAGAAGCCAGAACAGGGTTATAAGCATGATGGTCCATACGGTTGCAAAGTAAATCCGGTTGAATCTGTTTTCAAAATAGCTTTGGCGTTCTTGTTCGGACAGCCGGCGGTAATTTATGATTTTCATATCCCTCTCACGCTGTTTCCCGCTCTTGCTGATTTGGTTTGCGGCAGTATCGCATAATTGTTGTATGATCTACACCAAAATGTCGTGCTACAGTTCGGTATGTCATTCCATTGTCAAGCATCTTTTGGGCAAAGGCGAGCTGTGAAGCATTGAGTTTGCGGCAGGCATAATTCGGCTTTCCCTTGCGTGATGCGCTCATCCTCGCTTTCGTCTCAGCCTTCATTTTCCGGCTCGTCATGTGTTCCCTGGAGTGCTCTGGTAAAGTCTTTAATTCAAGATTGTCGATGCTGTTGTTTTGCTTATTGCCGTCCTTGTGGTGAACAACCTCATAGCGGCTTAACGGTCTGCCGAGTTTTTGCTCCATGAGATAGCGGTGATAATCAATCTTGCGGCCATTGACTTTGATTCCGCGATAATACTTTCCGCTTCTCAATTAAAACCCCGTCCTTTACTTTTTGCTGTTTATGTAATTTTGAAGGTCCACGTCGCGTATTCTGATAGTTCTGAATCCGAGCTTGTAGCAGGGAATGGAACCGTCCTTAATCCTGCGCGTGATAGTCTTGGTGCTTACCTGGAGCTTTTCGGCCGCCTGCTTAATGGTTAAATATTCCAAATTATCACCTCCCTTCTTTGTGCAAGTGTACAAATTTTAAGACAATAGTAGACAAAACAGAACATTTGTGATACTATCAAAAACGCCATAAGTTCAGAATAGTATTACTATTTCCCGATATAGTATTTTTATCGGGCGGTTATTTTGTTGTGTTTTGTCCTGTTGAGTACATTGTAGTACAAGTGTCGTGTTCTGTCAAGTACATTTATGAACATTTTGTCGATTTGTGTCTAATTACTAAAAAGTAAGGTGATATTTGTGTTTATTGACAGTTATTTAAAAATATGCGAAGAGTTTGGGGTTGCGCCGACAAAAGTTTTGACTGATTTAGGAATAAGCAAAAGCGCGTATACAAACTGGAAAAATGGCGGGGAGCCGGCGAATAGAACGAAAAAGCAAATCGCAGATTATTTTGGAATTTCCGTTGCAGAATTAATGTCCGGAGAAATAAAAAAATCCCCCGCTAAAGCGGAGGAGGATGATGAATTAGAGGCTATATTGCAAGACTTCAAAGATAATCCGGAGCTTAGGGCGCTGTTTAAACTATCCAGAAAAGCGACTCCCGACGAGCTTAGGCAGTATCAAAAAATAATCAAAGCGTTGAGGGGTAGCGGGGAGGAATGAGCGATGGACGACGTTATTATTAGATATATCCCTTTGCCGCCGTTTGTATATGGGCAAACGCTCTTGGACCATAACGGCGACTACAATGTCTATATTAACGTCAATCTGTCATACGAGATGCAGCGCAAAACCCTTGAACACGAACTAGAACATATTCGAAACAACGATTTCGAGTTCGACCGCCCGATTGCTGAAGCGGAAAGGGAGTTGGCCAGATGAAAAAGCGCACTTACGGGGACGGTTGTTATCGCGTTCATAAAAGCGGCTTAATTGAATATTCAAAGCGCGACGAAACTGGGCGGCGTTCATTTTATGGCAAAACCCCTAAAGAGGCGAAGGCTAAATATGACGAGTGGGTTAAAAGGGGTAAAGAAGAAGCAATAAAGCGCAAACAAACCTCAGCATGGGCGCTTTATTGGCTCAACACATATAAAAAGCCCCCGGCCGTAGCATGGGGGACGTATTACGAATATAAGGTAATCATCGAGAAAAACATTATTCCGATTATTGGCGACAAGCAGCTAGACCAGTTAAAGCCGATTGACATACAGGCTGTTATTAATTCCTTGAGCGACTATTCTTTCAGTCGAAAAAAGAAAGTCCGTTTTATCTTGTCTGCGATGTTGCGCAGTGCGGTTGAAAACGGTTATTGCAGGAAAAATGTTGCCGAAAATATCAAGCTCAAAAAGCCTGCGCAAAAAGAGGTTGAGATATTCAAGCCGGAAACCATTAAGGAAATATTAAACTTTGAGCACCCATTTAGCTACGTTATAAAATTACTGTTCTATACAGGGCTGCGACGCGGCGAGGCGCTTGCGTTACGCTGGGAGGACATAGATATACCCAACTCAATTATTCGCGTTCACAGCGCCGTGCAGCGCACAGAGAAGGGCGAGAGAATATCGGAGACAACAAAAGGCAAAGCAGAGCGAATAATACCAATAAGTGATGATTTAAAGAACCTGCTTAATAGCATACCTCGCAAAGGCGATTTTGTTATTAGCGATGAATCGGGCAAGCGCATGACGTTAAGCACCTTTAGGTATCGCTACGATAAGTTTTTCAAGGACTTGAATAAATTCTTAGAACAATCAGCGGATCCAAATAAAGAAAAGAAAGAGGTAGAGCGCAAGACCTCCCACAAATGCAGGCATTCATTTGCTTCATACTTGTTAAAAGGCGGTGCAGATTTACGCAGCGTACAATTGTTGCTCGGTCATAAAAATATATCTACAACACAGATTTACACGCACGTCGATATAGACGGCCTAAAAGAGAAGATAAAACTGCTGGAGTATTGATTGGCGGTAAATTGGCGGTATAGGATTTTGCGAAGTAAAATAGAATAAAGCAAAACAATAAAAAAGTACCGAATTTAAGCTGTTTTGGCCTAAAATCGGTACTTTTTGTTGGTGCGCGAGGCGGGACTTGAACCCGCACGTGCGTATTGCACACTAGAACCTGAATCTAGCAAATATTTGTAAACATAGCTATACGATGATGGACAAATAACGCCTGAAACCATTGATATATCAAGGATTCTGTTTGTGCGCAGGAGTACAGTAGTATACAGAGTTAGCCATAAAACACCAAACAAATTGGCGGTAAAATTGGCGGTAAAAAAGCCGGAGGACTATTCCTCCGGCTATCTTTATGCCCATAGAAAATCTAAAAATATTTTCAAAAATATTTAATTTTCCTATTGACATCGCGCGTAGTCTATGTTATAATGAACACGAAGATAAGGGAAAGGGGAAAACGAAGATGAAGACACTGAAATGGACCGGAGCGAAAGGAAACGAAATCGAGCTTAGAACAGAATGCAAGATTACAATGGTTGATGACATTGTCGACGCCGACGGTTGGAAGGTAAACGTCGGTAAGAAGGAAAAGGTCGAAGCAATGCTCGAAGTCTACGTCGACGGCAAAAAAGTCGACAGCAGCTGGAATATTGCTTTCTGGAAAATCATCGACATTGGCAACGGTCTTAAGCGAATCTGGGGTATTGAAAAAATCGCATTCCGCGAGGACCGCGCTGAGATAATCGGAAAGTTCTTGAGCGAAGTAATCGAAGCTGGAAAGTCCGAGGAGGCAAAAGAAGCTGAAGCTGCTAGGGCCGCCGAAGAAAAGGCACAGAAGATAGCATACGCTGAGAAGGTCCTCAAGGCCGCCGAGACTACCGTCCGCAACAGGGACGGCTCCCTCATGACCGAAGCTCAGGCCGAAGCTTGGAAGAAAAGATACAACGATATCAACAACGAGGGTGGCTTTGGATTTGTCCCGGGAATCATCACAAAAGAAATGGTTGACGCCGCGAACGCGATACTGAAAAATAATTAAAAGGAGGAGCAAAGATGAAAAAAGTCATTAACGGCGCACTCTACAACACCGAGACGGCACGACTCATAGGCACATACTCCAACGGCGGCTCCTGGCGCGATTTCAGCCACTTTGAAGAGAGCCTCTACCGTACAAAGGCGGGCAAATACTTCCTCCACGGCGAGGGCGGACCAATGACAAAATACGCCAAGTCCGTTGGTAACAACGAATGGTCCGGAGGCGAACACATCGAGCCCCTGACTCCGGCAGCGGCCCGCGAGTGGGCGGAAGAGCATCTCACCGCCGAGGAGTACATCGCAGAGTTCGGAGAGCCGGAGGAGGCAAGCGACGATAAAGTTCCATTAAATCTAACTATCCTGGCTTCGACTAAGGCAAAGCTGGAAAAAATGAAATCAGAGACGGGAAAGTCGATTTCAGCAATCATTGACGAGCTCGTGAACAATTTATAATCTTAGAAGCAAAAAAGCCGGAGGAAATTAATCCCCCGGCTTAATCTTATTTACCCTCGTCGGCTTTTTCCTTGACCGCTTCAAGCATCGTTTTTATAAACTTAGGATATGGTACACCCATAGCGGCTGTGTTTTCCAATACACTTAACGCTTCGTTGGCAATATAAAACAGCACCACCGCTGTCCGTATGTACGCTGCGCCTGTGGCCTTGTCGAGCATGGCGGCGACCCATACCAGCACTAATACTAAACACTTCCGCACAAGCCCTTTAAAGCTTTCATGCGAGGATAGCCTTCCGCTTTCCGATTTTGGAGAGGCTTTGAACACGGCTGCAAGAATAATGCCAGTCACATAATCTATACCCATCAGGCAGATTAACACTATCAAAGCCGCGTCCCACCCTCCCAATTGATTTGCGATGAAACTGCCGATTGCAGCCAGCACCGCTAATATTGCGTTTTTCGTGGTCGCCGGTTCCGTCATTTGATAACCTCCAGTCTGAAGGAGTTTTTAGAGAGCCATTCTTTCATGGCTATGTCGAACATTTCATTGAACTGCTCCTGCGTAAGGGAGGTGGGTGCGGTCTGTGCCGATAGCTTGTCCCTTACGTCGGCGCGGAAATCGTCCATTGTCTTACCATGCTTCGGAAACCAATGCATTACATCCGCATGATTGGACGCTATACCGAGTTTGTAGCCCTCGGAGTGACAAACTATGTTGTCGGGGCTAATCCCCTGCGTCTTGCAAAGATGCACGCACAGGTTAACTGCGGCATTGTAGACAGCATTGAAATATACAGGGTCAGTTAGTCCGTCCTCGCAGATTTCAAAGCCGATGTGCGTGTCATTGGCAGAACCGCCAGCGTGCCATCCTCGCATATTCCACGGTAAGGTTTGGTATATCCTTACGTTTCCATTTTTGTCTTTGCCGATAAGGGCGTGGACGCATACGCTCAATCCGGGTTGATTCCAGTGGTTGTTGTACTTATTGTAGCCAATTAATTCATCGCCGGGCAGGAATCGGCTTAGGCTCGGATTGTTCGCACCCGTAGAATGTACCATTATTCCTTTAGGCGTTATGGTTTTGCCTTCTTTGTAGCAATCGTTATTCGTAAGGAATGACTGTCTGATTTCAATGTCGTCACCGCTCTTGCTATCTTCCTCCGCCCAGAAGCAGATGAAATTATGCACAATCCTGTCGCTCGTTACGGTCTGCCCGTTGAAATCGCCCTGTGTCGAGCCGCCGCCATCGAGCATGATTGCGCTGTCTACCCCCGAAGCAAGAGCAATCTGCTGTAACTGTTCGGGCGTTGTGAGGTCGTCGGAACAGTAAAGCCATATCCTACCGTCCGGCATCACGCCCATCGCCGTCTTACGTTTCGCCCCGCCCCATGCGGCATTGTAGTCAAGCGGAACGACGGCTTGTCCGTTTTCCACTAAACGAACGCCGTAGATAAAATTCTTATCTTCCCTGGTGCTCCACCGCAAGACAGGCGGCATGGTGTCGAAACAATACCCTCGACCGTTCCATTCGTAAGCATAGGTTTTGCCATCCGCTATCAGCACACAAACCGCTTCAAATGTGCTCATGTTAAAATAGCCGCCGTTGATTATATGCGTACAGCCTGTTTCAGCCTTGACCTGCGCCATTGTCTTGCGCCCGGAGTTGACGTAAATTTGTATTTTAGTCGGTTTTATATAGGTGGTCATATTTCTCACCTTTAAGTCGTATAAGCTTCGCCTGTGATTGTTTTGTATTCCTCCGCTGTCAATACTTTGCCGACAACATTTCTAACTCGCTCTTTACTCCATAAACCTTCCTCATAATAAAACTTAACTCTATCAAACCAACTCATAGCTCTACCCCCGACATTATGGCAAGATAATCAATATCTGCTCTTAATCTTAGATTGTCCGTTAATTCTTGTCTTTGCTTTTCTTGTAAATAGGCTTGTTCACCTTTGTTGAATACTGCTAATGCTTCATCATACGAATTAAACTCTAATCCGTTAAACCATTCATTTTCTGTTTGGTCTATTGCTTCTGTTGTAAAGTTAATGTTCTTGGTGGTTAGCTTTTGCTCAACTTCATTTTTATGTCCTTCTGATACACAATCTTCTTGCATTTCTAGTCCATCTTCTTGCCATGTGACTTTATATCGAATTAATTCAACTTTTTTGCCTAACATTCTAAACATATTATCACCCTTATGTTGCATTGAACTTATTGTTAACAAGTGTGTTGCCAGTGCCGCCCCCGTTTGTAACAGCTTTGCCCATACAGTTATTGTTTGAAATTAGGTTATAATTGTTTGTTGTACCATTGATCTGTATTGTATGCTGACTCGAAGTGTAGTCCGTTGATACACCAGTGCCACGAATACAAGTGTTGCCTGTTATCGTGTTGTTGTGACTAGACGAAGATAGACGAATGCCGGCGGTGTTATTGTTGCAGGTGTTGCCAGTGATGGCGTTGTTGCTTGAGGAGTCTAAGCGGATGCCATAGCTACTGTTATTATTGCAAGTGTTGCCTGTTACCGTGTTGTCACTAGATGAATATAAGTAAATGCCGGAGTTGTTGTTATTATTGCAAGTGTTACCTGTTACTGTGTTGTTGTTACTAGATGTATATAGGTAAATGCCGTGGCTGTTGTTATTATTGCAAGCGTTGCCTGTTACCGTGTTGTTACTAGATGCATATAGGTAGATGCCGTGGCCGTCGTTGTTGTTGCAAATGTTGCCCGTTACCGTGTTGTAGTTGCTACTAGATGAATATAGGTAGATGCCGTGGTTGTTGTTATTATTGCAAGTGTTACCTGTTACTGTGTTGTTACTAGATGAATATAGGTAGATGCCGTGGTTGTTGTTATTATTGCAAGTGTTACCTGTTACTGTGTTGTTACTAGATGAAGATAGGGAGATGCCGTAGTTATAACTTGCAGTATATGTTGCCTTGTTCCCGTCAATTTGCAAACCTTGTATTTTGCAACCGCTTTTTGTATCTAAGGTTATTAAGCCCCTCGCAGTAGGCCCCCTATCCGTATTAGTGGAATTATACATTCGCTTTAAGATTGTGGCATTACCATTGCCCCTTAAAGACACATTATCCTTTGGAATATTGATACTCGCCGTAATATTATAAGTTCCATCAAGTATTACTATCTCCCCGCCAGTTGCGGGCAAATCATTTAGTGCTTGTATAATTTCTTCTTGGTCATCTGTTCCATCGCAAAGATAATCACAATCTTCTAGAGTCCACCCTGCGGTTGATGTTCCAACTACAAAGCGAGCAACCTTTTTGCCAGTTGGTAAGTCCGCAATCATGTTGTCCACATACCCGAAAATGTCTGTGTTTCTACCTGTCGGGTCGTAAACAGCCGCCGTCATATCTCCAATGCCTTCTCCGTCGGCCCCGTTGTAGACCTGGAATGTAGCGGTTGTGTTGTCGGTGAAAGTGATGGTATATGTGTCAACAGTCCCCGGCGCACCGGTACCGCTTGTCCGTGCTATGGAAACAATTCCACGCCCCGCATCGCCCTTATCTCCTTTATCGCCTTTGTCGCCTTTGTCACCTTTAGCTCCGGGATCACCTTTAGGCCCTTGTTCTCCCTGTGGGCCTGTTATTGCCGACAGTGGCACAAGGTCGGTCCAGTCCGTCTCTCCGACAGCCCGCCATTGGACGTGCGTGGATGTAACCCTGAGTTCTACCGATTTCCCATCTGCGCCCGGCTCGCCCTGCGGACCGGTGATTTCAGATAAAGCGACGAGGTTTTGCCACTCCAGCTCTCCAACAAACCGCCACTGGAGGTATCCGCCGGACTTGCGGAACTCAACAGGTGCATCGATAACACCGCCGCCGGTCGGTAGCAGAGCCTTAATGTCTGCCCATGTGATTTTCTTCGTCGCTTCGCCATCCGAGACGTCAATGAAAATCAGCGCGTCATCGTCGTCGAGTTCATCCTCCGGCGCGTGTTTAATAAGCGGCTCGTATCTAGCAAGCTGCCCCCACCGTGTCGCGTCCTCGGAGGGAGGAGTGGACTGCCCCGAGTGCGTCGTGAGGCAGTAATAGGACACGCCGTCATAAATTACGACGTCCATGCTCTCCGCGGTGTTAGAATAGCTCGCGCCGCTCTGCCATGCGCCGCGAAGAACAAAAGACTTGCCTTCCGCAATGACATTCAGCGCATTATAGAGCGCCTGTTCTATCTGCGCCCGCGTGAATGCGGTTTTGTAAATCGCCATAAGCTCACCTCTTAATAGTAAACGATTATGCAGCCTGGGCCGCCCTTGCCGCCGGGAGAACCGGCACCGCCGCTAATCCATGCTCCGGAAACAAATGTCTCAGGCCGCATCCCTCCAGCACCGCCGCCTCCATGCCCTCCGGACCCGCCCTCTCCGTAATTTTCTCCATCCGCTCCGGGTATTGTGGCGTTTGCTCCATGACGGGTAGTGGCGTTTGAACCAACAGCGGGACCGCCGCTTGCCGCCCAGTAATCATCAATGGCGGTTGGATACCAAGTCTGTCCGTTGAATGTTACGGGCGGTCCATAGCCATTCGGGAAGTTTGTGCCTTTACCGCCGGCAACTCCATCAATTCCGTCTCCGCCAATTGTTAAGCCGCTCAACGGGTCGGTAAATCCGTAAGTATAGCGTCTGCCAACTTCGGAGGAATACGAACCGAAAACCGTTGCTTCGTCGTTTTCTTCACCGCAACTGTAGGAAATTTCATCCTCGGGTGTTACGTTGACGTTAATTTCAAATATTCTTCCGCTTAAACCTTTTTGACCGCCCGCGCCTCCGGGTTGACCGGTGGAGTTGCCTGTTTGTCCGACTGTAACTATGTTGTTTGTGCCGGGCTTTCCATTTTCGCCGTTCTGTCCCGCGCCGCACAGGATAATTCGTATTCTTGTAACACCTTCAGGAACCGTCCACGTCCCGGACCCAGTTAAGACAATGTAATTTGTGAATCCCGTCGTAGCGCCTGGCGGTTTGTAGCCGACCAAGAATTCGCAGGTTGCTTTTAATCTGCTTTTTCCAAATTGAATTGCCATAGATTTAATACACGCCTCAACCATTTCCTGTGTGTACGGATTTAATACGCTTACTACATCGCCCGGTCTTTCAGTACCAACTATCACATCCTGCTTGATGATTTGCGATTTTGTTAGGTAATTATAGATTTTTTCTGCAATGAAAACAGAATTGAGCGGTGTGATTAACGTATTGTCGGTTACCTTACGAACTGTATCACTTTCGGTACCAGTAGGAACTTCGCCGACCGTAATAATGCGCGTAACATGGTTGTATCGCTTGCCTTTTAGTGTGACATATCCCGTGGCGGTAAAAGTGCAATAATTTACACCCGACGATACGATTGTCCCGCCTTCACATAACAAGTCGTGATAAGGCTCATTAAAAATAACTGTTTCGGTTCCGATCGTAGAATCGTCAAATAATGTAACTTCTTCCTCTGAAGGCAAATAGTTATGTTCTGTTACTTGTACCGCCGTAGCCGGAGACGAATCCGAAACAGTACCACCGAGATAAACTCGCTCGCCGTCGAATATTCCGGCCACTACGTCACTTAGTTGAGTTATTCGCAACGACCCATCCGAAGCGTTTTTTAATGCTGCACCGATAGCCATTAACACTTTCATTAAGTTGTTTCGGCGCTTGTCGTAAGGCAAGTAACCGTATATCCGAATGTCTTTTATGTCGTCGTCAATCGAGTACGTCACTATGTTGCTCAATATGTCGCTCAAAACAGTTTCCGCCGTTTCACCGGTATAAAGCCCGCCCACATGGTCTGATTGGTCTAATAGCCACACGGCTGAGTAAAAAACCATTTCATACTCATACTTAGAGCGACGATTTATTTGGTGAAGATAATGTTTAACAAGTAAATCATTTCCGTAATACAACAGACCAGGCGAATTTTTAATATACTCAGGAGCGCTTACGCCCGAATCTAAACACAGTATCTCGTTATCGTCTGATATTAATAAATCATTATCTTCTTGGTCTGCTGCTAATAAACGTATGGGCTGTCCGCCCGTTGTAATTGGTACGGTGAGCGAATCGGCGGATAGGCTTTCGCCTGCCATCGCGTGGGTCATTTCGATTCGCCCACCTTCAGCCACTATTTCATTTTCATAATCCGTGTTGTTATATGTAAGCTTAACCGCAGGCACATCATCACCTACTGTTCAATCAAGGGAAACGTAATGCCGTCCCAATATTCACTACCATCTGGAGCTGTCACCGAAAAAGCGACAGGGATATTGTTGGCGTACATGGTGTATGTCTTTACGCCCCCTTTAAAGGGATTCGTCGCCGTAACAAACACCCACTCATCTTCTAACAACCCCAAAACTATTGCGGCCTCAGATAGCGTAAGAGGACGACAAGTTACGTCCACTCTATATTTGATTGCGGCTCTATCACGCACTAGCGTTCCGTCTACGCGACGACCAGCGTTTGGGCCGTCAACGTCAGCGCGAGTCCACTTAACTCCTTGATGTGCTATGTAGGGCGTTATATCAACACCGTTTATTTGAAACGTCATAATGTTGCCCCCTTGACGCATATAATCAATTAATGGTAGAATGTGGATACGTAGGGAGGTGCTATGATGAAGGTAAAGTGCTTAAATTGCGGTAATAAAGTGCCCGATACTGACGAGGCTTGTCCGAAATGTGGGACGAAACTTAGGTGGTATCAGAGAAATTCGCCAGTTACTTTTGGCTTTCTGCTTTTCGCAATAATCTTTGCGGTTTTTGTGTGGCTCTTTATATTCCTATTTTTCTGGTGAATTATCGTACTAAACCTAAGCCACGCCGCGCCCCAATCTGTTCGTAATACGGATAAGTAATTTCTGACACTTTTTGTCCATCCATATAGAGATTCGGGTCTTTATTTGCAATTACAGTTAGCAAGCGAATTATTTCTTTTGAATCCGCAGAGGACTGTTGTGCATAAGCCTGATACTGATTTTGTGAAGTCGCTACATTACCATATGTAGAGGTTTGGTATTGCGGAGTGTAGTTTCCGCTTATTGCCCCAGATGTAGAGGCAAAACCATTACCAACCCCTGGCGCAGCGCCTCCGCTTGCCACTTTGTCCACATTGTTTTTGACAGCAACGAACGCGGCAGTAAGTGCCGCCAAAGAACCAACGATTATAGCTACTGCGATACCTTGTGTCCAAGAAGCGTGGAACACAGCAATTGCAAGGGCGGCGGCAAGAGCGGCAGAAGCCAAACCAGTAAATAATGTAATAGCCTTTTCAAGACCTGACATTTGGCTCCAAACAGATGAAATGTAAAGGAATGACCCCACAAGAGATGTCGCCGCAAGACCAACAAGCCCTATCGTAACGCCTAATGAAACCATACCAGCCATGATATTCTTGATAGCCAGCGTAAGAGTGCCAAGCATAATTCCGCTCAATACAAGAAGCGAGTTTTCGAGCGTTACACCATTGTTTACAATGTCAACAATACCAGCCGACAGGAGGACAAATGCGGCAATAAGAAGAGGAATGGTTGAGTTTGTAAGTAGTGTCATTCCAAGACCCGTTGAGAATGTTCCGGCTATAAGGAGTAATGTGTTTTGGAGATTTAAGCCGTTCTTTGTTATGTCAATAAACGCAACAGTAAGCAAGACAAGGCCACCAACAACCAAGCCAACCTGCGCCGCTGTTGCTCCGAAAGCAAGCGCAAGACCACCTACGGTAACTGCAACGCCGCCAATCATAAATGCTAAATTACCCCACTGTACTCCATTAACAATGGAATCAATAATTCCATAAATCGTAGCGGCTAATCCGGCGATTGTGAGCAAAGAGCCACCAATCTTACTTAGTGAACTTATAAGAGATGTGCTTTTCACCGAATCAAAAAACTTTTGAAGTTTGGTGATTGAATCCATAAATGAGTTTGCAAACTTCCAGCCGAGAAGGGCAATTCCAATAGCGGTTACTATCTCAAGAATTTTTTCAAACGGTTTTTGCAGTTTTTCGACTAATAAATTTGAATTACTTTGCGCTATTTCTTTCAAAAAGTCATACTCAGGTATGTCAATATCAATACTGTCACCAAGAATAGAGCCTGTCTTTTTTTCGTTTAATATGTTTAACTCGTCGATGCCCAACAGGGCATTTTTTAATTCCTTTGCGGCCTCGGTATCTTCGTCGATAATCGTGCCCATTTCTTCCAAGCCGGAATAATCTATTTCAGGCAACGAGAAACCAAAGAAATTCGCAATTGTATTAGCAATGTTCCTCATTACCTTCAAAAAGGCTATTGCATAGGGAAGAATTTGATTTAGAACAGGTATAAAAATATTTCCAAGCGACCTACCTAACAAATCAACCTGCGCTTTTAATACACGCAACTGATTAGCTGTTGTATTAAGCGTTCTTGCAAGGTCGCCGGTCGCACCGATTTTCTGCGCTGTTTCAAGCAACTGAACGTAACGTATCTGAGCCTTTTCAGCCTGTGACATAAGCTCTACGTTCTTCTCGATACCCATTGCCAGCGCCTTTGCCTTAAGCGTAGCCTCGGACAAATCGAAACCCCACTCACGCATCGGACGCGGCTGACCCGACAGAGCCGATTCAAGCTTCTCCATAGCTACGTCGAATTTGACATTATACAGCGATGCCAGGTCATAACCGAGTTGCGTAAGGTTCTTAGACATTTTATACGCCTTATCCTCCGCAACGCCGAAGCCCTTTGCCATGTTCATAAACACGCCCTGATAGCGCATAAACTCAGAAGCGTCTATGCCGACAAGCTCCTGTACCTGTTCAGCATAAGCCTTCGCGGATTCGGTGTATTTGCCCATAGCAATAGTGAACAAGTTGAGGTTTTCAACGTAAGCATTGGAGTTGTCAATCCAATTTGCTACTACGTTTGCAACCCTCTTGAGCGCATATACTTTAGCTGTAATTAGACTTAATGAAAAGAATGACTTTGTTGTTTTTCGGTTAGAGGCTATCATTTTTGCGTTTGCGTTTATGGCTTTTTGAATCTGTGAAGGTAGCTTGCTAAATCCAAGTGCGACTTTTTCCATCTCGGTAGCAAGCGGCTGAACATACTTTGTCACTAACTTTATTTGCAACGCAAACTTAGACAGCTCTTGGCTGCTCAACGCTTTTGTAATTTCGGGTATCTTTTTGAGCTGATTGAGAGCATAACCGAGATTGCCCTTACCAATCGTTTCGAGCGGCCTTAGCGAACTAACTAATTCTTCAATCTGTCGTGTTGGTGCCTGTATGTTTCGTACAGCATCCGAAAATGCACGGAACTGTTTCGTAGCGGTGGTAAGCCCCACACCACCTCTTACGGCGGCGCGGAGCTTTGACAGCGAATTGGCAAGCGCATCAATGCTGCTCGACGCACTTGAACTACTGGCCTGTATTTCAATTTGAAGCTGGTCTATTGTCGTTTCCATTCAGGCCACCACCTTGCGTACTCGTTTTGTTCTCAAACTTCTTGTTAAACTGCGAGGCAAAAGCGAAAAACTTTGCCGCTCCGACTTCTGCATCTATGTTTTTTGTGTTTTCCGCATCACTTTTCTTTGTACCGTAAGGCTCCTTATGATAGGGGATAGGCTTAGTACCACTCTTTGCAAAAGCGTGCAATACGGGCGATACGGCGCAGAGCGCGTCGTATATGTAAGCCCCTTGTAGCCAAGCGTCATAGTTCGCTCTTTCGCGTTGCATTTCGTATGCCTTACGGTAATAGCGCGTAAGAGTAGCGTCTTTGAGCCAGAACAGCTCATACGTCATGCCAATGCTCAGATAAAACGGGAAAACCTCATAGAACTGTTCCGTATAGGTTTTAGTAGGGGGAGCTACTTCTTCGGTTAGAAGTTCGCTCCCCACTCCACGTTTCCCGAATCCGCTTCGCTGTCGCTGATTAGTGTAAGAAGCGGCTCGCTATACATTTCAGACAATTTTTCAATAAGCGCCGTTTTGTCAGGTATCGCATCGTACAGTGCATCAATCACGTCGCGCCTTACATTCGGGTGGTGCATGAGAAACGCGCCCCTGAACAGCATCGGCAGCATGGTGGCGGGCTTCTCTGTAATTTCGGACGACACGAAACCTTGTCGCTCCATCAATTCGATTGCCTTACGATTAAACTCTAGCGTATATACCTTGCCTGATTTCTTGTCCGTAAGAGTGATAGATTTACCCACGATTTAACCTCCTAATTAAGTAGCGCTGTACGGTGTAACGGGCGTAGACGGAGTACATACAACCGTCATTTCGACAACCTCATTCACGCCTGCGCCATTGACGTAAGCCATAGCGGTACCCTTCCATGTGAAGATTCCACTAGAGCCACCGGTACCAAACTCAAGCCAGAATGTGGTTTCTGCGCTCAGCGCGTTAACAGCAGTAAAATCGTCCTTATCAAAGTTTGCGGTGAACTCAAGCACTTGCTGGTCTTGGATTCCGGCTATATATGTACGAGCGCTGTCGGACAGCGTTGTTTTTTCAACCTGTTCCGGCGCGCCTCCTAAATCGGGAAAACTTTTAATATCTATCAGCTTCGTTGCCGAGGCGTAGTCTGAACCGGTTTTCAGCGTTACGGGGTAAGTAAGAATAGCCATGTTTTTACCTCCTGTACATAATTAAGTCTTTTGAGATAACGCCTCTGTATCTTGCGACAATTCGATATAGGTTGGAGTTCGGCACTTCCAATGGCCCACCACCAACGCGAACTAACCCGAGGTTTTGCATTTCTTCGTCAGCTACTGCAAATATCTCTCTGCATTGCTTCTTTTTGCCCGTAGAGAGGTTGCTGTACACTTCAAGCTGATACATTACTTGCGCGTGGTTCTCTACGCCTGAACTATCGAGCGTACGCTGATATGTGCCGTTATCCATTTCTCTAAGCACAACACACGGGAATTTGGGCGGTGCAGGAACAGCCTCGCCGGTCATAAACACATCGGGATATTGTGCTCTTACGCTTGTGGCGACTGTGCTGAATATGATGTTTTCCACATCAATCATTGAAAGACCTCCCGTGCGATTCTCTGAACCTCGCGCCGCATTTCTTCCGTTGCGTACCACATTGGAAGCGCCGCCGGATTGCCTCGCGTAAAGACCTTTTCGCCACTCTCGTCTTTATAAACCCAACCTTGCCTTTTGCCGTAGCCCTTGCCATATTCGCCAATACCGACAATTCCTTCGGGACGGGGCAGGGGATATGGTTCTGCGGGGTTGTGGTAAACGCCAGCGCCAAACTCAATAAAGGCCACAGCATTGCCGCTCGCCGTGATTACCCATCCGTTATCCGTGGGGCTAACCTCTACTGAAACGTCGTTGTCGCCGTCGTACATAGCCGACGCAAACCGAACGGAAGCCTCTTGTGCGCCGATAATGGCCAGTTTTTCACATAACAGCTTGGTCTTTTCAGCGACCCACTTCTTGTACTTCTCAAGCTCTTTAATGGCTTGTCCGATGGATTTTTCGTCAAGCGTAACGGTGAGTTTCTTCATGTTAAAATCCCAAGCTTTTCTTATAGGCTTCAATCTTTTCTTGCCAATCAGGAAAGCCTATGAATCTCAAAACCATTTCATTTAGGGCTACGTCGCAATCCTCGCAAATTGGTCTATATTGATTTCCGTCAGAACAAATTTGCCATTGGTATTTTGCCTGTTTTCCGCATCGGCTACATTTCAAGCGGCGAATACCCTTCTCTGTGTAGGGCGTTTTCCTCACGTTAGTTCATCTCCACTTTCCGCGCATAAAAGACCATCTCGTTCAAACTCGGTCTCATACCGGCTACAACATAATTGTGTTTCGGGTTTGTCGGGTTGTAGGGGGAGGGCGGTTCTTTGCCAAACCACAAAATCGAGGTTTCATTCAACGGAAAGCCTTTTTTCGGCGCTACGATTCGCAACGTAGACATGGCTGAAATACCGAACATCTCAACCTCTGCGTCCGATTCGACAAAGCCCACATTCCAGTTGGCTCTTTGCGGGGCGGTATAGGTTAGCTTGTACTGTCCCGTCGGATTGCCGTATTCGTCAAGAATTTCCTCTTTGCTTACGAATGTAGCGTAGTAGATGGGTTGTTTGTTACGATTAAGGCTTCTCAATACAATCAGCCTCTTTCACAATGCAATCAGAAATAGATGTGTGTATTTCAGTGGCAACTATCTCTAAGTTCAGGGTTGGTACACCATCCCAGCTATGCGACAATTGATAAGCGCGAACCCCGTTAACTTCTTTTCCGTCAACAAAAATGCGCGCCCAACGCCCTTCTGCAACAATTCGTACTTCTGCCACCTATATCACCCCCACATACGGCGTAACATGGCTCCTTATGTAATCAACCATGTCGCTATACTTGAATGTCCTGCTTATGCCGTTCTCGCTGTGTGCGGTTTGGTTTTCTGCGCCCGAAAGACCGTAGCCAGCTATAACCGCCATTATTTGCGTAGGTTCATACTGCGCAGGCACATCCGACACGCCATCGGGAGGCGCGCCTGAATACATCCACGACAAAATCTCGCCCTTTGACAAATCGAGGTACACGGTAAGCAAGGAATCTTGCTCTTCGCCAGTTATGCCCAACAGCGTCTTCAACTTTGAGAGCTTTTCTTCCTGTGTCATACCGTGTACCTCCTATATCTCTTCTAAAATTGCGCGGGACTGTAAGCGGTGCTCTGTCCTTAGCCGTTTGAGATGATACGGGCAATTGCGATGTTCTTAGGATTCCCAGCGATCTTCCAATTGGACGTACCACTCGCGCCCTCGCCAAGCTGCGCGTTGGTCGGCGACTTAGTGTAGCCGCTGCTCGGGATAACAAAGCTGAATCCGTTCGGATGGAGCGTCTCGCGCAGGCGGGTCACAAGGTAGTTATATCCGCCATCGCTAAGTGCATCACGGGCAATTTCAACAGGGGTATCCACAGGAGCCGGCGCATACTGGAACGCACCAATACCGAACAGATATGTCGTATATTCTTTCGCGCCAGTAGCGGTCTGACTGTTCGCAACAGGCACGCCATCATCCACAATGACCGTGAGGCCGTTAAAATCGGCAATACGAAGCGGTCGCTGGACACCGTTTGCGTCAGTGTATTTTCTGAAATCAAGCAATTCAAGGCCAGCCAGGTTAGTCGCAACCTTGCTGTGCATCACAGCGATGCCGAACTGGTCATAGGCATCGCCAACTGCCTTCTGAATCGCGTCGCCAGCTGTGGTCGCGCCCATCTTGTTGCCTTCATCCACAGTATCCGTATCGGTAGCAATGTTGTATGTATGGTTCTGCCACTCATCCCAATAGCTATCGCCATCGTCATCAATATTGAAAATACCGTTCAGGATGGCCAGCATAATCTTCTGGCGCTGCTTGTTCCAATACTTCGCGACCTGCGATGTAATCTGCTTCATCGGGTCTGCACCGCTATTGAAGTCGCGGACGAAATCCCGGTCTCTCCAGGCATGCGCACGACCATATACGATGCCGCTCTGGGAGCTGGCGTCAGGATCGGTGATGCTAATGTCGGTATCGCCGTCATAGTTATCAGGGGTACCGCCAATCACCTTGTAGAACGGGATGGTGTAGTAGTCAGAGCCGTTGGCGATCAACTGGCGAATAGTATCATTGGCCTGCACAGCCCCACTCTCGAACAGCGCAGTTAATGTGGGGTCTTTTTCGTTCTGCCACTGATATAAAAACAGCTCGGGATCAAACGGATAACCAAGATATGTAGCCATATATCATTCTCCTTTGCTTATTTGAATCCGACGATTTCCTTCCAGTTCGGATTCTTCCGAATAAATTCGATTTGCTCTGCGCTCGGCAATGCATCGAACGAAACCTTGTCAACCACAGCGTTGCTGCCGCCCGCAGGAGGTTCGGGTGTCCTTCCCAGCGCAGCCGCGCGTTCCGCCTTCTTGACGTTCTCGATGTGCTTTTGCTGGTTCTTGAACACCTTTTCCATATCACCCTCAACGAGGGCCTTCGCGGTGTCGGCCGCCAAGTCTGCCGCATACCCAATCTCTAAAAACCTGGCCGTATGCTCAGAAATGGCCTTGTGCTTGCGCAGGCTCTCAAGTTCTTCCCTAAGGGATTGCTCCGCAGCCTGCCTTTCGGCTTCCTTAATCTCGTCCTCAGACATTTTGGCTTTAAGCTGCTTCTTGACATCAGCGAGTTCCGACGCCGTCTTATCAAAGACGGACTTCTTCACATACCCGCTGTAATCCGGCTCGGGAATCTCGTAACCCAAAACAAGTTCGAGCTTTTCCTCAACCGTCATGTCATCGCGATAGCCTTCAATTTTCGTAATGTCAATTTTCATTTTCATTCTCCTTTGCGCTTTATAGGTGATCTCCCACCGCTTTTGAGTTTTTGTCAGGCTTCTCTGCCTGTTGAGCCTTTAACGTGCTTCTCCCCACGAGAAAAGTAAAAAGCACCTACAAACCGACGGACTAAATCCGCAGTCTATAGGCGCTCGTGACGCTCAAGTTATTGGTTCGCGTGTCTTTCGTGTTCATCGCCCCGCAACGGGGGCACTTGATCTGAGCCTTGCCGTCTATGTAGCCGAGAAGTTTTCCACACTTCTCGCATCGGAACTCAAGCAAGGGCATCACACTCCGTCAGTATACTTTGCAATTTTGCTTGCAATAATTGCAACTATGTTTTGCAAATGCGGGCATGGTGGCGCTCATGCATCTCTCTTAAGACCTCTTGGGCGTGACGGCTGCCTGTCCCGTCCTCCGCGGTGTATCCATCATCTCAAGTACCCTCAACAGGTGCGTCGGGAACCGTTTCCGACCTCGGCGCTTATTGAACGGGTATATTAATCACCTGTTTTAACCCGCGTTCTTTATCATAGATAAATACTTGTGCTTTTCGGACGTTGCCCAAATACCCACGTTCAGTGTGGTATGTATCAGCCGCAGTCGGGCTAGAAATTCGCCGCACAATAACGCCATTGATTTCCTGGATCATCTGTTCTCCATGTAGATGTGCGGCGTGCATTTCCCTGTACTTGGCCTGTCCCCACAGGCTGGCAGCCTCAATTGGCATTAACGACGCAAGACGCGAAGCCTTTTCTTTTGTGCCGCGAGACTCTTCCTTGTCGCCGTGGCAATAACCAATAAGCGTATTGCCATAAAGTTGATATTTCCGCGGGTATGCGTCGATGTTTACGGATACGTTCGGGTCGTTCCTAAACCACGCCTCAAGGTACTTGAGAGCCATATAGCCATTCACTTCATCGTGGTTTGACCGCGTATAGAATATTTTGACTGGAGATATTTCGCTCAGCTGCTCAACAGCCCTTACGAGCATCTCAACACCGACATTGAACAGCTTTTGCCATCTAACATCCGTATCCTGCCGAGTCCCAGCGGTTGTCGTCTTGTCAATCGTGTCGCTGTTGAAGAAGTCGTTTGTCCATACAAAGGTAATGTATTCAATCGGCTTTCCTCTAAGTTCCTCTACGGCCTCGCCGATTATCTTGAAAAATACCTCTTTTGCAATCTTATAGTCATAGTTTTCTGGAGTATCGCCATGCCAGCAGAGCTTCCCAAGATGCAAATCCGCGATGTTCACTTCGGCCATCAAATCGCCAAGCATCGGCTTTATTACTGGCGGCACAAATCGCTTGCGCTCAAGCTCTGCGAAGTGTTTGTCTATTTCCGAAAAGTCTAATCCCTTCCGCTTTGGGCGGGCGGTCAGTTTAGACTGATAGCTAATTTGCTTAACGCCACCCGCGACCTGGCTATTCCAGAAATTGTTTTTATAGCTTATTACTTCCCACTCAGATACCTTCAGGCCATGCGCTTCAAGTATCCGCTCAGGAGTCATATCCGTACCGTCTTTGAGGATGATAAACTTTTCAGAGACGATTGTCCCGTCTTGGCAATATTCGATGCTTGACTTATCAGGAATATCACTGTTTGGTTTATGCCGCTCCGCATATTCAGGCGTGCTCCTGATATAGT
>Ga0134092_1000419_pt1 | contig 43465 bp, 42 predicted proteins | sample 3_6taG_FD_94454 | JGI IMG/M metagenome (GOLD analysis project Ga0134092, IMG submission 94454) | Switchgrass degrading microbial communities from high solid loading bioreactors in New Hampshire, USA - 3_6_20_6_A3 metaG | ecosystem: Engineered > Bioreactor > Semi-continuous > Anaerobic >... | reverse complement strand
TTGACTTACTAATTTGACAGGTAATAGGTATTGCCCTCTTTGTATTTATTGGATAGATTACCAAGGTAATTTTGTCTAATTTGTTTCATTCTGTTTGTACAAAATCTAGGTAGTTAACATAAACGAATTAATGTAAATCATTTCAGCAGCTATTATGCCCATAGTTATATAAGTATATAACTATTAAGCACATATATTATACATGGCAGTGTTATCAAGAACAAAAGTGTTGTAACAAATACAGCCACTGAGGTAAAAATGGGTTCTGCATTAAACTGTTTAGCAAATATTGCATTGGTAGTACCAGATGGGGCAGCCGCCAATATTGTACATAAAGAAGTTACGGTATTATTTATACCTAACCTTCCTAGAATAAAAGCCAGAGTAATGGGTATCAATAATAATCTAAAAAATGAGATAACCCCAATTCTCCAATCAAAGAAGCTTTTTACTGAATTTATATCAGCAATAAAAGAACCAATCAGTATCATGGATATTGGAGTTGTCATGTCTCCTACCATGTCTAATGCATTCAGCAGAATCAAAGGCATTCTAAATTTTGATATAAATAGTATTATTGTTAAAGCAGAAGTTATTGTGCCAATGTTCAATAGCTTTTTAAAATCTATGGAACCTTCTTTATTAATTGTTATTATTCCATATGTCCACAATAATACATTGAAAATCAGATTTGCAACTGTAGCATATAATATTCCTATTGTTCCAAAAAGAGCGTTTGCTATGGGAAAGCCCATGAAACCGACATTTGCAAAGGTAAGCAGATTGATATAAGTACCTGCAAGCGGATATTGAAACCTGAACAGCTTTGCAGTGATGTTGGCAAATATTATAACGGCAATATAAAGGACAATTGTGATGTAAAGTATTCGCAGCATATTGGGCAAGGTTTCCGGAGAATAGTCAACATTAATTGAGGACAGCATCAGTGCAGGCAGACTTATATTCAATAAAACGCTTGATAAAGATTTTTCCGTATTTTCATTTACCAATTTTGATTTTTTAGCGATGAATCCTATGCACATTATTGTAAAAAGGATTAGAATCTGATTTACTGCTACTTGAAAATCCATAATTCACCTCCAACTTAGTGAAATGTGAATAACATTAAAAAAAGTATCATAGATTTTATCAAGAAGTCAAAGCTTTAGCAAATACTTTATTGGGAGCAGGTGATTATATGGAAGAAAGAAACCATCCATACCCAGACCATCCGGATCCATTAATAAGAGACATCAGGATTCTGATGGATATACTAACTCCTCTTGTAAGCTCATATAGGCTGTTAGTAGGAGCCGCTGATGAACTTAACAGGATCACATTGGCTCACAAAGGCGATTTAAAGGATGCAATAAATAGAGCTGATGACATGGGCCACATAATAGATGATATTGATGACAAGTTGAAAACCCTTGTAAAAGCTTTATTGAGAAAAATTGAAAGCAATCACTGCTATGATAGGAATTTTAAACAGGAATCATAGGCTTTTTCAATTAACTTTTCCAAGTTTTCAGAGGAGCCTCCTCCTAAAGCAGTTTTTGGACTACCCCCACCTTTCCCCTGTATCATAGGTAAAACTGATTTTAATAACATATTCATATCCATATCAATATCATTTGAACGGCTGAAGATTATCTGTGCATTTTCATTTGTGATACCAAGCAAAGCTATGGTTTTATCATGTGCTGTTATTTCTGATGCCATATTTTTTACTTCATCAAACTTTCTGTTTTTGTAAATTGATTTGATTATTCTGATGCCATTAATTATTTCACATTTATTATAGAGTTCTGCTGCTTCAAACTTAAGTAATTCTTTATTCGCATTTGAATACAGTTTATTGATATTTTTATTTTCTTCAATGAGTCTTTCTATAGCGTTTTCTAACTCGAAATCCCTGACAGATAATTTTGCGCCTAAGGATTGAAGGATAAGATTCTTAACTCCGTAATCCATAAGTGCTCTTTTGCCGCATAAGAATGTGAATCTGCAGGATGACTTCAGTTTTTCCCATTTCACAATCTTAATAATGCCTACTTCTCCTGTGTTCATCACATGTGTGCCGCCACATGGGCTGTAATCAATGTCTCCGATTTTCACTATTCTGATGTTATCATTGACACTAGGCTGCTTTCTTAAAGGCAGTTTTTTCAACTCGTTTTCATCTACTATTGATGACGATATGGGCAAATTACTGTATATGATTTCATTGGCCATGTTTTCTACTTTATTGCAGTCATCCTGATTAAATTCTTTGATATCTATTTCAATGCTTACTGTGTTTGCTCCTAAATGAAAGCTATCAGTATTGCCATCAAACAATTCAAGAAAACAGCTTGAAAGAATGTGTTGACCCGAATGTTGCTGCATGAAATCGTATCTTCTATTCCAGTCTATTCTGCAAGCTACTTTTTTGGTGCCAATCTCATGATTAACAAGGTGAAGTATCTTGTCATCCTTTTCAATAACATCTATTACTTCATGTTCATCTATGTATCCTCTATCTGAAGGCTGACCTCCTCCCTCTGGATAAAAAGCCGTTTTATCCAGCACTACAGCAAAAAGATTGTTGTAAGGGATGCAACTTACAACATTTGCTTCAAATTCCTTTATATAAGAATCTTTCAGGTATAGTCTATCAGTCATTTTTAATCCTCCACGATTAATTTATTGAAAATTATGCTTCATTAAATAGTTTATCTTTTCCAACAATGTTTGTAAATATGCATAGAACAAACCTGGGTATCTCATATAATATACCAAAAGAAAGGAGGGACGGTATGTTTAGCGAAGCTATTATCATACCAGTTATAATCGCTGTAACAGAAGTTCTTAAAGGATTAGGATTGCCGAGAAAGTATGCGGCAGTTGCTTCTGTAATTCTGGGTATTATAGCCGGAGTATTCTATCTGGATCATCCCGAACTCAAAATGAGAATATTTCAGGGATTAGTATATGGACTTTCTGCCTCTGGCTTATACTCAGGAACAAAGAATACTATACAGGAGATGAGAAATCGAAAGAAGTAATACTAATGGTAAATAATGGTTTAATAAAAAAGGAAAATATAGCAATAATATATAGTGTGCAAACCATACAGAAGATACAATTTATGGAGGTGAATCACTTTGGATGAAGAAAGAATGAACAACAATAATACTGAAACCAGAAGAACTACGGGAGGAAGCGTTGTAGGATTTATTATTAGGTTTGTAGTAGCAGCTATAGTCCTATTAGTTACTTCCTGGTTGGTTCCGGGCTTCTCAATAAGAGGATTTTGGACTGCATTAATTGCTGCATTGATAATCTCTGGTATAGATTATCTCATAGGCATGTTCTTCAACTTTGATGCAGCACCGTTGGGAAGAGGATTGTCCGGATTCTTGATTTCAGCAGCCATAATATACTTTACCCAATACTTTGTAGGCAATATGGCTGTGTCCATATGGGGAGCATTAATAGGAGCACTAGTGATCGGCATAATTGATATGCTGCTGCCCACAAGATTCATGTAAAACTGCCTCTGGCAGTTTTATTTTTATGCGTCATTTTCAGAACACGGATTTACACGGCGGGCTCTTTTTTGAGAACACTAAAAGACACAAAATACGGGCTGCGTTGCATAGGGTATTCCTCTAGGGTTTTTAATGGTACTGCTTTGATAGTGTAGCGAACTAGAATAAGCATATGTGCAGTTCACATGGGTTATTGATTTTGGTAACTCTATAGCTCATATCTTTAGAAAAATCTAACGCTTCCCAAAGGGCCTCCATGCCCTGGAAAGCTTGGGCAGCATCCGTGCTGCCCATACGATTGTTATAAGGAGATGTCGCTAAGGGTTACTTTCAAAATCAATAAATATGTTCACTTACACATATGCTTATTCTTTAGCTAGTGTAGCGTTATTTTTTAGAACACCAAAAGACATTAATGGGTATTGCAAATTTTAAAGCATGAAAGGGTAAAGATCTAATAACCAAGATAAATACCCAAAATGACGAAGCACGTAGTGGGCAACAGGGCGGAAAAGAAATATATAGGCAGTGCTATTAATTAAGTAAGCTACACTGAAATCTAGGGGATATATAAGAGAGCATTTTTATTAACTTTGTTAGTGACTCTTTGCGAAATCTAAATTAGAGAATTCGTAAGCGCCACATGGAGGTGGCGCTAGGCGCAATTTGCGAAGCGTAGGGCATGGATGCCCGTTTTGCGACGTTAGAATTTTCTTTTAGATAAGCAATAGAGTCACCAAAGTTAATATTTCATGCGATATTATATATCCCCTAGATTGGCTTATGCCGCTACAACAACTATAAATGAATACTTTAAGTGAATCCTTAGTATCTTTTAGTGTTCTTATCAAAAAAATCCCGCAGTGTGAATCCGTGGTTAGTGCCGTGTAAATCCGTGTTCTTTAAAATGAGCTAACTGGAAGCCCATATCTGTTTATGATATAATTTCCATATAACTATTGTAAACAGGAGCAAAAGTATTATGGATAAGACTCTGTTTTATATAGCCATTTCAATATTCCTCGGAATGTTGATTTCATATTTGATAAAATCTGTCATGTTAATTATAATCATTAGCTTACTGCTGATTCTGTGCCTATTGTTTATAAATCGAAAAAATGCAAACAAAATTTATATATTCATAATGCTGGTTTTTCTGTTTGGAATGGCTGAATATACATGGGTTGCTTCTATTGAAAGCAAGCTGGATGAGTTTCAAAATAAGAATATTGATATTGAAATGCTTATTCTGGATGATGGGATCAATAAAGGAAGTTATACAGTTTATAACGCTCAGATGAGAGGCTTATTGTATGAGAATAAGCTATTTAACTACAAAGAAAAAATACTATTCAAAAACTATAGCAATACTATTTACAAGGCAGGGGATGTAGTTAAAGCAAGAGGACAAGCCCAAGGCTTTATTAGCAAAAGAAATTTCGGTGATTTGGATTATAAATTATACAACAGGAGTTTAGGGATATACAATCAATTTGTATCCAGGAATAATGAGCTGGTTAAAGAGACAAAAAACAATTTGAAGATTATGCTGTTGCATGGTACGAGAAAAAGGCTGGAAGCTGTAATCGATAATGCGTTGCCTGCAGATGAAGCAGCTTTTTTAAAGGCAGTGATTCTAGGCGATAAGCAGTGGATTGATGAAAAAGACCTGGCAAATTTCCAGAAGACAGGCCTTTCCCACTTGCTTTCTGTTTCCGGACTCCATGTAGCTTTTATAGCATATATGATAAATAAAATTATGTCCTTGATTAAGGTAAACAAAAAGATAGGTGGACTAATATGCGGACTTATTCTTATCTATTACGTGCTGATGATAGGAAGCCCGCCGCCAGCTGTCAGGGCCCTTATAATGATGCTCATATTAATTATAGGTAAAAATCTCAAAAAAGAATATGACTTGATTGCTTCAGTTTCCGCTGCGGGGATTCTTATGCTTCTTTATAACCCAATGCTTATACATCATCTAGGATTTATTATTTCATATAGTTGTATTTATTCCATAGCATTCATATATAATCCCATATACCAAAAACTTAAACTCATTAAAACACCTAAGTTTATAACTAAATCTATTGCTTTGTCCATAGCTATTCAGATGGGAATAGCACCTATATTGATTTTCTATTTTCAGTTTTTATCTATTACCAATATATTTTTGAACATTATTGCTGTACCGCTGACATTTGCAATTACAGCCATAGCTTTTCCTGGGATTATTTTAGGAGTATTTTTGCCAGTTGTCTCAATATATGTTTTAGCTTCAGATTATTATCTAATATCATTATTATTGAAGCTGACAAAGCTTTTTGCCAATATTCCATTAACGAGTATAAATGTTTCTTCATTGCCTGTTTATATCTATGTGATATACTATTTGCTGTTATTCGTATTCATAAATTATAAGGGTAACATAGGTTATTATATATGGAAACTGAGATTCCACATATACATGGTTGCAGCTGCATTTGTGATGCTTATCGGTATAAGGCATATTATCAATGATGATTTGAGAGTAGTTGTTTTAGATGTGGGGCAGGGTGATTCTATACTGATAACCACACCAAAAGGTAAAAATGTTTTAATAGATGGGGGAGGTTCTGCATCAGAAGATGAATACTATTATGATGTAGGGACAAAAATTACAGTACCTGCCTTACGGAAGCTAGGTGTATGGGATATTGATACAATTATGTTGTCTCATATTCATGAGGATCATCTGGAAGGACTTATCAGGGTGGCAGAGGAGTTTAATTTCAGGAATGTAATACTGCCTGAAGTACCCTATACTAATGAAATGCTGGAATCGCTTATTAATATAGCGAGAAGCAAAGGTTCTAAGATATTCTATGTAGGAGAAAATGACAGACTGATGCTGGAAAAGGATGTTTATATGGAGATTCTTTCACCGATTGACGGGCTGATTATGGGAACTCAGTCTAATGAGAATAATAATTCAATAGTTGTAAGACTCAGATATAAAAAGTTCTCAATGATATTTACAGGAGATATAGAAAAAGAAGCAGAATATATATTGAAAGACAGGAATATAAAATCTGCTGTTTTGAAGGTACCGCACCATGGCAGTTCTACTTCTTCCAGCAGGGAGTTTATAGACAAGGTTTCACCTAAAGTATCTATAATAACCGTAGGGAAAAATTTCTACGGACATCCTTCCCAGCAAACATTGGAGAATATTAGAGAAGCCGGATCAGTTATTTATAGAACAGATATGAATGGTGCTATTAAAATTATTACAAACGGACTTAAATTAAAACTGACAAGTGTAAGATAAAATATGGACTTAATACCTAGGAGGAATAATATGTATAGATCTTTTATAAACGAGATTAGATCCGGAAACATAAACAATTTATACCTGCTATATGGAAATGAGAGATTTTTATTGGACAAAGCTGTTGAAGAATTGAAAAATAATATTTTGACAGGTTTTCCGGAAATGAACTTAACGATTTTTGAAGGCGATGGGTTGGCCACAGCTGACTTAGCCAATGCTTGCAATACACTGCCTTTCGGCGGGGACAGAAGATTAGTTATAGTAAAGGATTATACGGTACTTGCATCAAAGTCTAAAAGCACTGAGGATGGTGAGGCTGAAAAGCCAATGGAAAAGGGCAAATCCGATGAATTAAAGTTTATTTTTGAATTACCGGAAACTACATGTTTGGTATTTGTGAATTATGGAGAAGTGGATGGAAGAAAAAAGCTGTTTAAAGATATAAATAAATCAGGCAAGGTATATAAATTTGACAGAATAAACAGGGGTGATTTGGTACAGTGGATTAAGGGACATTTCACAAGAGCAGAGAAAAAAATAAGCCCCACTCTTGTAGAGTATTTTGCTGATAATATCGGCTATCTGGACAGGAATAGCGATACCAATCTATATCATGTTCAAAATGAAATAAACAAGATACTGGCTTATGCAGGAAACGAAAAAAAAGTTACTGAAGAGCATGTGAAGCAATTATTCAATAAAAGTATAGAAAATGACATATTCAAGCTTATTGACGCCTGTTGGCAGAAAGATATTTCAAGAAGCCTTAAAATATATAATGATATGCTGTTATCAGGAGAACATTCATTTGCAATTCTTGCTACTCTATCAAAAGGGATTAAGAATATGATAAAAATAAAAGAGTTGAAAAATCGGAGATTAAGTGAAAAAGAAATATCCAAAAAAACAGGTATACATGAGTATACTGTAAAGCTTTCTATGAAACATATAGATAAAATGAGTTTCAATGATTTAGATAGAGCCCTCGAAAGATGTATATCATGTGAGAGAGATATTAAAAGCGGTAGATTATATGAACGCCTTTCATTTGAAATGCTTTTTACATCTCTTTTTGATAACGAAGCCTAAATTCTTATAAAATTAACTTGATCATAAAAAGCATAAACCCTGGCATTTTGCCAGGGTTATTATTCTAATTACATTGCAGCCTTCATTTTGTTAGAAAGTCTTGATTTCTTTCTAGCAGCTGTATTTTTGTGAATAGTGCCTTTTGCAGCTGCTTTATCAATCAAGCTGATAGCCTTTCTATACAGATTCTGAGCCTCCTCAAGATTTCCGGCCTTAACTGATTCTTCGAATTTTTTTATTGAAGTTTTCAAGGAGGATATAATCATCTTATTCCTGCGAGTCTTGAACTCTGCAACTTTTATTCTCTTTAACGCTGATTTGATATTAGCCAATATATTCACCTCCTTTAAAAATCAATTAACAAATGGTATTTTATCACACAGCCTGTTAAAAAGCAATAGCTTCCTGAAAGTATTGTGTATATGTATTATGCATATAATACATAAAAATATTGATAATATTACTGCAGAAAAGATAAGAAAAGTATTGTGTCGGAGGTAAAAATATGACAAGTATAAGAACTGATTTAGCTTTGGAAGCAAAAGAATTGCATGAAAGTAAAAGCAAAGAGAGCATTCCTGGGGTTAAGGTTGATACTGATGGAGATAAGGATATAAAAATAACCAGGGTAAGAATAGAGGATGAAACAGGCGCAAAATTGATGGGAAAACCGGTGGGTAATTATATTACTATTGAAGTTCCCAGATTGAAAGAAAAAGATATTGATCTTATGGAAGATGTGAGTAGAACTCTAGCTAAAGAGATTATAAACCTGGTGAAGCTAAACGATAAATCTGTGATTCTGGTAGTGGGATTGGGCAATTGGAACATTACTCCAGATTCACTGGGACCCAAAGTAGTCGAGAAGGTAATGGTCACAAGACATATGACAGAGTTTCTGCCAGATCAGATAGATGATAGCGTTAGATCTGTTTGTGCATTATCCCCAGGTGTTTTAGGTATTACCGGTATAGAAACAAGTGAGATAATACTGGGAGTAGTAAACAGGGTAAAACCCGATCTTGTTATTGCAATAGATGCTTTGGCTTCAAGGAAACTGGAAAGGGTCAACACTACAATCCAGATTACGGACTCAGGAATTAACCCTGGATCTGGGGTTGGCAATAATAGGAAGGAATTGAGCGAGAAAACCATGGGTGTTCCTGTAATTGCAATAGGTGTGCCCACAGTAGTTGATGCTGCTACCATGGCAAATGATACAATCGATTTGGTTATTGATAACCTCATCAAACAAGCTGAAAAGGAAAAGAGTTTCTATGAAATGTTGAAGAATATAAATCGCGAAGAAAAGATGACTTTGATAAATGAGGTTCTATCACCTCATTTAGGATCTTTAATGGTTACCCCTAAGGAAATAGATGATTTTATTGAAGATATTTCTGATGTAATTGCAGATGGATTGAATATTTCGTTGCATCCCGGCATACATATGGATGACGTGCATAGGTTTATTAATTAAATTGTTTCTAATGTTTTTATCATAAAAATATCTTAGCAGCATATAAGTTTAAATATATACTTAATTTCTTCTTTTTTCATGCAATGTAAAGTGGGGTGTAGACATTTGAATATACAAAGGAGATATAAAAAAAGGGGCTTATATTGGGTCAGTTTGCTCCTATGCATTACTCTCTTGGTTGTTTTGTCCAATAGCAAGGTGATGTACGAAGCAAAAGAAGTATTAAACAGTTCAGAAATATATGCAGATTTAGATGAGAACAGCACAAATAACATATTTGTTTTCATTATCAACAATTCGTTACCCACTTTAAAAGCAGCTTATGAAGATTATAAGGGAGTAACTGTTACAGGAATCAATGGTTTTTTCTCAGATAGATTGGTAACGCTTCCTGAAAGGTTTCTAAAAGATCCTCTAAATTTTTTAAAGTTGACATATTCGGGCTTTATGGATATTGATGAAAATGAGTTGGCAACCTCTGAAACTATGGGTAAAGACTTGCCGGATATAAAAAGCTTCTCTGATGTGCCTGAAGGCGAAATATACTTTAGCGAAGAAGATGAATATACTGCAGAAGAATTAAGGGAAGCAGGTGATTCAATAAATAATGACAGCAATAGCACTGAGGAATATGATGCAAATTTACCATCACCTAATAAAGTAGATTTGTCAAATAAGGATCCTCAGATACTTATCTATCATAGCCATGCCACAGAAAGCTATATGCCCAATACAGCTTCAAATTATCATACTTTAACCGAAAAATATAATGTGGTTTCAGTGGGCAATATAATGGCTAAGGTTCTGCAGGAAAAATACAATTTCAAGGTAATACATGACAAGACATATCATGATAGGGATTCTTATGCCTATTCCTATTCCAATTCATTAGCTACAATACAAAAACAAAAAAGCAAATATCCATCTATTAAGGTAATATTGGATATTCACAGGGATGCTTTTACAGCTAAAGAGGAAAGTGTTAAAGCTGCTAAGAAAAATGATTATACAACTACTATTAATGGCAAAAAAGCTGCAAAAATTATGCTGGTAATAGGAAGGAAGAATCCAAACTTTGGGGAGTTAGAAAAATTCGCAGCATATATAAAGAAAAAAATGGATAAACTATATCCTGGGTTATATTTAAAAACAGAGAAGCCTAATACCAAGTACAACCAATATTTCAGCAATTATTCCATGTTAATCGAAGTAGGCTGTATGCTCAATACCATAGAGGAGGCTCAATACTCTGCAGAGTTGATGGGTCATGTACTGGGAGAGGTATTGAAGGAACTTCAGGAGTGAGCAAAATTGAATAGAACAGAAGAAAAACTATTAAAAAAACAACAAAGAAGAAATAGAATAAGGAATGCGTGGGCATTGATCATGTGCTTTGTGCTTTTTATTACTATGATATATATAACAGACATGAGAACTTCAGATTTAGTTTCCAAGAAAGACGGAAAGCACGCATTGTTTCTTGATATTGAAAATCAAACAGATGTAAGAATCGACATAGCGGGCGAAACATATAAGTTTAATATTGAGCATATTACAAAAGTTATAAGCAATGTAGTTAAGTGGTCGAAGGAAGCGGTTAATTCATTAGTGAGCAAACTAGGCTCTTGAATCACTCAAACATGAGTGAAATCAGGAGCCTATATGATTTTCGCCATTAATATTATAACAATTACATAATATATGCTTTTATGGTAAAATGGTTTATGCTATAATTTAAGATATTTTGTGGTTGCAGTAAAAAGTTCTAATAATATAAGGAGGAACCCCGAATGACAAGGGATAGGCAAAAACACATAAGAAATTTTTGCATCATTGCTCATATTGACCACGGCAAATCAACTCTTGCAGATAGATTGATAGAAAAAACCGGAGTAATATCAGAAAGAGAAATGGAATCACAGATACTTGATAATATGGACCTGGAAAGAGAAAGAGGCATCACTATTAAGCTTACATCTGTGAGATTGAACTATAAAGCACAGGACGGACAAGAATATACATTTAACCTGATAGATACTCCAGGACATGTGGACTTTACCTATGAAGTATCAAGAAGCCTGGCGGCCTGCGAAGGTGCCATTGTCGTTGTAGATGCTACTCAGGGCATTGAAGCCCAGACCTTGGCTAATGTGTACCTTGCATTGGATAACAATTTGGAGTTATATCCAGTAATAAATAAAATTGATTTACCCAGTGCAGATCCAGAAAGGGTAAAAAAAGAGATAGAAGATGTAATAGGTCTAGATACAGAAAATGCTGCTTTGATATCTGCCAAGGAAGGTATTGGCATAGATGAAGTTCTGGAAGGTATTGTAAAGTATATACCTCACCCTCAAGGGGATGAAGATGAACCTCTAAAAGCATTGATATTTGATTCTTTGTATGATAGTTACAAAGGTGTAATAACATATGTAAGAGTTTTTGACGGGAAAGTTAAGCCGGGCATGAAAATAAGGATGATGTCAAGCGGTGCAGAATATGAAGTTGTGGAAGTAGGAACATTCAGTCCTTATATGACTCCATGCAGCGAATTACTGGCCGGTGAGGTAGGTTATATAACTGCGAGTATAAAAAATGTAAGAGATGTTCATGTAGGAGATACCATAACAGATGCAAACAGACCATGTTTGAATCCTTTGCCAGGATATAGGAAGGTTACTCCAATGGTATACTGTGGAATTTATCCTGCTGATGGAGCCGACTACAATGATTTGAGGGATGCTCTGGAAAAACTTCAGTTAAATGATGCTGCTTTATTATTCGAACCGGAGACATCCGCGGCTTTAGGATTTGGTTTTAGATGCGGGTTCCTGGGACTTCTTCATATGGAGATAATACAGGAAAGGCTTGAAAGAGAATATAATCTGGATTTAATAACTACTGCGCCTAGTGTTATCTATCATGTGATAAAGACCAATGGGGAAGTAATTGAAGTGTCCAATCCTACTAATATGCCATCTCCTCAGGAAATAGATTATATGGAAGAACCTATTGTAAGGGCTTCAATAATGACTCCCACAGAATACGTAGGCACTATAATGGAGTTATGCCAGAACAGAAGAGGCGTATACAGGGATATGCAATATATGGAGGAGAACAGAGCCATAATCACATATGATCTTCCTCTGAACGAAATAATATATGACTTCTTTGACGCTCTGAAATCGAGGACTAAGGGTTATGCTTCATTCGATTATGAATTGAAAGGTTATGAGAAATCGGATCTGGTTAAGCTTGATATACTGTTAAACGGAGAAACAGTTGATGCTTTATCCTTCATAGTGCACAAAGAAAAAGCCTATGCCAGAGGAAGGGCAATGGCAGAAAAGCTGAAGGAAGTAATACCAAGACAGATGTTTGAAATTCCCATACAAGCAGCCATAGGTCAGAAGATAATAGCCAGGGAAACAGTAAAAGCATTGAGAAAAGACGTTTTGGCAAAATGCTACGGCGGAGATATTACAAGAAAGAAAAAGCTTTTGGAGAAGCAAAAAGAAGGAAAGAAGAGAATGAGACAGATTGGAAGCGTTGAACTGCCTCAGGAAGCCTTTATGTCAGTGCTGAAGCTTAATGATTAGGTGATGATGATGAAGAATATAGGTTTATATATTCACATACCTTTTTGTTTAAGGAAGTGCCTATATTGTGATTTTAATTCCTATGCAGGCAAAAATGCATATGAAGATTTATATGTGGAAGCTTTGATAAAGGAACTGCAGTGTTATTTAAGCAATCAGGAATATATATTCAGAACAGTTTTTATTGGTGGGGGTACCCCCACCATTATTAATCCAGAAAACATTGCAAAAATTATAGGGGCTATAGAGCGAAATATTCAAAAGGATGCAGAAATAACTATAGAATGCAATCCTGGCACTATAGACAAAAAAAAGGTTGAAGTATATAAATCAATCGGAATAAACAGAATAAGCATCGGTTTGCAGGCATGGCAGGATGACTTACTGAAGACTATTGGGAGAATACATAAAAGAGAGGATTTTATAAAGAGCTTTAATCTATACAGAAGTTTTGGCTTTGATAATATCAATGTGGATTTGATGTTTTCACTACCTGGACAGACCATGGATATGTGGATTGAAACTCTGGAGAATGTATGTGATTTTGGAGTTGAGCATGTATCATGCTATAGTCTTATTGTTGAAGAAGGCACTCCCATGCATAGATTAATTGAATCAGGAGAACTAAAACCTTTTGATGATGATGAAGACCGGGAAATGTATAGGACAGCAAAACAAATACTAGAAAAACACGGCTTGATGCAATATGAAATTTCGAATTTTTCTAAGCATGGTTTTTCATGCAAACATAATTTGATATATTGGAGAAACGAAGAATATCTGGGGGTAGGTGCAGGAAGTCATTCCAAATTAGACAACTGGAGATTCTGGAACTATCAGAGCTTGGATAAATATATAGAATTTCTGAAAGACGGAAAACTCCCAGTAGAAGATAAGGAGAATATAAGCTTAGAGGAAGACCTTTGGGAGACCATAATATTAGGCTTAAGGCTAAATACTGGAATATATTTATCTGAGATTAATCATAAGTATAATATTGATTTCTTAAAGAAATATGAAAAGACCATAACTAAGCTGGAGCATGATTTGTTGATAAAAAAGGAAGGCGACAGAATCAGCCTCACAGACAAGGGAAGAGACTTGTCCAATAGAGTTTTTGTTGAATTTATGTAACAGAAACAAATTTTTAAAATGCTATTGACAAAAAAAAGCTACAGTGATATTTTAAAAGCAGAATTAGCACTCAATGATGTAGAGTGCTAACAAAGGTGGTGAATTCTATGACTTTAGGAAGTCGAAAGCAACTTATTTTACAAGCGATAATTGAAGATTATATAAAAACAGCAGAACCTGTTGGATCAAGAACAGTATCTAAAAAATACTTAACTGATATAAGTCCTGCAACTATCCGCAACGAGATGGCTGACCTGGAGGAGATGGGTTATATAGAACAGCCGCACACTTCGGCAGGCAGGGTACCTTCAGATAAAGGTTATAGATTATATGTTGACAAGTTAATGAATGAAAAAACTATCAACAGGCAGGATTATGAATTTATTAGAAATGAGTTTACCAAAACAGTTGGTGAAATTGATAGACTTATTAAGCATGCTTCCAAACTGCTGTCAACAATGACTAAGTATGCGGCCATTGCTATGGCACCACAGTTTAAGAGAACCTGTCTCAAACATTTGCAGTTGATTAAGGTAGACAGCTATCATATATTAGCTGTTATTGTGACTGATGCAGGCATAATAAAAAATAGTGTAATAAGGACAGAAACAGATATTGAGGCCGATACTCTTGAGAAAATAACAAATATGTTAAACCATAAGCTTGTAGGTCTATCCATTGAAGAATTGGTAAATATGGATATTGGAGAAATAGATAGCGGAGTCATCTATAACAGAGATTATGAAAATATTCTATCAATGGTTTTGCCTGAATTACTCCAAGCTTTGAAATATTCTCAAAGAGTTGAGGTATATTCAGATGGTGCGGCTAATCTTCTTGACCTTCCTGAATATAGCGATGTGCAAAAAGCAAAAGATTTCTTCAGCATATTGGATGAAAGTGATCTTTTGTATGATATATTGACAGATGTTTCAGAGAGCACCTCTGTTACAATTGGTAAAGAGAATAAGCTGCATCAGTTGAAGGATTGCAGCTTGATTACAGCAACATACAGCTATAACGGTAAAGTCATAGGTTCAATTGGTGTACTGGGACCTACAAGGATGAAATATTCAAAGGTTATCTCAATAGTTGATTGCCTGACTCAGAATTTGAATGATATTTTATCAAAAATAGTTAAAACATAGATAATAATTATTTAAACATAGATGGAACATCAAAATATAAGGTGATAGGTGGGCTGAAAGATGAATAAAAATCAGGATAATGATTTGGTGAACAAAGAAAAGGACGAATTGGAAAAAAAAGAAACAAAAGACGAGCAAATCAATAATGAAGAAAGAAATCATGAACAAAGCAAGGATGAGACAATCAGTGATATAGAGAAGCTGAAAGAAGAACTTGCGGTCAAGGAAGCAAAAATAAAAGAATATGAGGCTTTGATTGAAGAGCAGAAAGACAGGCATCTCAGATTGCAAGCCGATTTTGATAATTATAAAAAGAGGGTTGCAAGAGAGAGGGAAGATTTTTTTGTTGCTGCTTTAGAGGAAATAATGGTTCAACTTCTCCCTACTATTGATAACTTTGATCGGGCTTTAGATTCATTTAAAGCCAATAATCTGGACCAGCAATATATTGATGGTCTTGAAATGATATATAAAGATTTTATTGGAACTTTGACCAGAAATGGACTTAAAGAAATAGAAGCTTACAATTGTGAGTTTGATCCCAATTTACACCATGCAGTTATGCAGGTGGAAGCGGGTGAAGAAGATGAAAACAAAATAAAGGAAGTATTTCAGAAGGGTTATATGCTAAAGAACAAAGTTATAAGGCCATCTATGGTTAAAGTGGCTGTTAAGAATTGAAATTAAATGATAAATCATGAGGAGGATGAACATAAATGGGAAAAGTTATTGGTATCGACTTAGGTACAACAAACTCTTGTGTGGCAGTTATGGAAGGCGGTGAGCCGGTAGTTATACCTAATGCTGAAGGCAATAGGACGACTCCTTCCGTAGTTGGTTTCTCAAAAACTGGTGAGAGACTTGTAGGTCAGGTTGCAAAAAGACAGGCTATCACAAATCCAGATAGAACAATAATATCAATAAAAAGGGAAATGGGAACCAATTATAAGGTTAATATAGATGGTAAAGATTATACTCCACCAGAAATATCCGCTATTATATTATCTAAATTGAAACAGGATGCAGAAGCATATCTTGGAGAGCCTGTAACTCAGGCGGTTATTACTGTACCCGCATACTTCAGTGACAGCCAGAGACAGGCAACCAAGGACGCTGGCAGGATAGCAGGTTTAGAGGTATTGAGAATTATAAACGAACCTACAGCTGCATCTTTAGCTTATGGATTGGATAAGGAAGAGAATCAGAAAATACTTGTATTTGACTTAGGCGGCGGTACTTTTGATGTATCTATTCTTGAATTGGGAGATGGAGTATTTGAAGTTCTAGCTACCAGTGGAAATAACAGACTAGGTGGCGATGACTTTGATGCCAGAATAATGGACTACATGGCAAATGAGTTTAAGAAAGAACATGGTATTGACTTGAGAAATGACAAAATGGCAATGCAAAGGCTTAAGGAAGCTGCTGAGAAAGCAAAGATAGAACTTTCCAGTGTGCTTCAGACTAATATAAATCTGCCATTTATTACTGCAGATGCTACCGGACCAAAGCACTTGGATATGACTCTGACCAGAGCTAAGTTTGAGGAACTGACTCATGACCTAGTAGAAGCAACTATGGAGCCAACAAGAAAAGCATTGGCAGATGCAGGATTGACTGTTGACAAGATAAATAAAGTAATTCTAGTTGGCGGATCTACAAGAATACCTGCTGTTCAGGAAGCTGTAAGAAAGCTGACTGGTAAGGAACCATACAAAGGAATTAACCCTGATGAATGCGTAGCTATCGGTGCTGCAATACAAGCTGCCGTTCTTACAGGAGAAGTTAAGGATGTATTGTTATTGGATGTTACTCCTCTATCCTTAGGTATAGAAACATTAGGTGGAGTATTTACAAAACTTATTGAAAGAAATACAACCATACCAACAAGAAAGAGCCAGATTTTCTCAACAGCTGCCGATGGACAGACAAGTGTAGAAATACATGTTCTGCAGGGAGAAAGAGAAATGGCTGCCTATAACAAAACACTGGGCAGATTCCAGCTTACCGGAATACCACCGGCTCCAAGAGGAGTACCACAGATAGAAGTAACATTTGATATAGATGCCAATGGTATAGTTCATGTATCAGCTAAAGATTTGGGAACTGGCAATGAGCAGAAAGTTACAATTACAGCCAGCTCAAATATGTCAAATGAAGAAATAGAAAGAGCTATAAAAGAAGCTGAGAAATATGCTGCTGAAGACAAGAAGAGAAAAGAAGAAGTTGAAATCAGAAATCATGCAGACAGCTTAGTATATCAGACTGAAAAATCATTAAAGGATATGGGAGATAAATTAAGCCAGGAAGACAAAGCTAAGATAGAAAGTGAACTTAACAATTTGAAAGAAGCTTTAAAAGGCACTGATACAAACCGCATAAAAGAAGCTACAGAACAGCTTACCAAGGTTTTCTATGATATTTCTGCAAAAATATATCAAGCTGCCGGAGGACAGGGAGCTCCTAATGCAGAGGGCTTTGGAAAACAGAATGATGATGGTACAATTAATGCGGATTATAAAGTCGATGAGGATAAATAGCATTTACCCCTCTGCAAGGTGGTGTTAACATGGCAGTAAAAAAGGATTATTACGAGATATTGGAAGTAGACAGAAATGCATCAGAAGAAGAAATAAAAAGAGCTTATAGGAAGCTGGCTAAGAAGTATCATCCTGATCTTAATCCGGGTAATAAAGAAGCAGAAGCCAAGTTTAAGGAAGTAAATGAAGCATATGAAGTATTAAGCGATAAGGATAAAAGGGCTAAATACGATCAATTTGGTCATTCGGCCTTTGACCCTAATGGCTTTGGTGGAGGGTTCGGAGGTTTTGGTACGGACTTTTCCGGCTTTGGAGGCTTTGGAGATATTTTTGAGACAATTTTCGGTGATGGAGCTTTTGGATTCTCTACGACCACCAGAAGGAAATCAGGACCCCGCAGGGGCAGCGATTTGAAATACGAGCTGGAGATTAGCTTTGAAGAAGCAGCCTTTGGAGTGGAAAAGGACATAAATGTTACAAGACATGAAACCTGTTCCTCATGTAAAGGCACCGGAGCACAAGACGGAAGCGGAATCGAAACCTGCAAGACGTGTGGAGGAACAGGAGAGGTAAGGCATATTCAAAGCTCTCCTTTTGGAAGAGTTGTTAATGTAAGAACATGTGAAGCATGTGCAGGAGAAGGTAAAATAATAAAGAACCCATGTTCAGCTTGCCTTGGTAGAGGAATAGTAAGAAAAACAAGAAAGATAACTATTAATATACCAGCAGGAGTAGATGATGGCTCTATCCTTACTTTAAGAGGTGAGGGAGAGCCTGGTCAAAAAGGTGGACCAAACGGAGACTTATATGTGTATCTGAAGGTTAAACCTCATAAAATATTTAAAAGGGATGGCTCAGATTTGTTCTGCGAAATACCTATAAGCTTTGCTAAAGCAGCTCTTGGAGGAAAGATAACAGTGCCAACCCTTGAGGGAAATGTTGAATATACCTTGGAAGAGGGTACACAAACAGGCTCTACATTCAAGCTGAAAGGAAAAGGAGTTAAAAACCTGAAACGAAATACAAAGGGAGATTTATACTTTACAGTTAAGGTAGAAGTGCCCAGAAGATTGACAGAGAAGCAAAAGGAACTTCTAAGACAGTTTGCAGATGCAAGTGGTGAGAACATTATAGATTTGGGTAAATCCTTCTTCGGCAAAGTAAAGGATGCATTTGGAAAATAGATAGTATATACGAACAGTAGCCATGTATAGCCACGTATAATATGTGAAAATTGATGACACTAATTCACTGAAACTAAGAAAAGTCTAACGCTTCCCAAAGGTCATCCATGACCTGGAAAGCTTGCTCGGCATCCGTGCCTCGCATACGACTTTTCTAAGTTTCAGCTCATAAGTGTCAATGACAATTTTCACATAAATATACTTTGGCTATAACATGGCTACAGTGTTTATATATAGTTGTAAACTTGATTTTAACAATATATCAAATGTATATATTGTATTGCAAGTTACAATTATATATAATAAGTATTCAGAATCAAATAAATTAAATAATTGGAGAGTATAGATATGAATTACATAGAAGTCGTTGTATTAACAACTACAGAAGCCAGTGAAGCAATATCCTACATTTTGGAGGATGAAGGTGCTTCAGGTGTTGCCATTGAAGATCCAAATGATTTTATTTTACTGAACAGGAATGAAACAGACTGGGATTATGTTGAACCAGAGCTTATTGAGTCCATGGGAGACGATGTAAGAGTAAAGGGTTATTTTCCAGAAACCAAGTTTTCAAATGAATTATTGTCTATAATAAAATCCAGAGTAGATTCTCTGATAGATTTTGGCCTTGATAAGGGTAAGGGAGAAATAATAATAAATACCGTTAAAGAAGAAAACTGGGCTAATGCCTGGAAAAAATACTTTAAACCATTTAAGGCAGGAGAGAAGATTGTAATAAAGCCTACCTGGGAAGAGTATGAAGCTCAGGATGATGATATAATGATTGAAATTGACCCAGGCATGGCCTTTGGAACAGGCAATCATGAGACAACTCTAATGTGCATTAAGCTATTAGAGAAGTATGTGAAAAGCGGATATAAGGTATATGATGTTGGATGCGGCTCTGGAATTTTGGGAATTACCGCTGCAAAACTAGGGGCGGAAGATGTTTTATGCGTTGATTTTGATCAGGTTGCCTGCAAGGTTGCTGAAGAAAATGTTAAGGTAAATGGGGAAGAAAAAAGAATAGAGGTAAAAAACTGCAATCTATTAGACGCTGCAACTGAAGAAGCTGATTTAATAGTCGCTAATATAATCGCAGATATTATAATATCCTTTACCCCACAGGCATTGAGATTTCTAAAACCAGACGGTATATTCATATCCTCTGGTATAATATCGGATAGAAGAGATGATGTGATAAATGAACTGAATAAGCATCAATTCAGTATACTTGAAATAAGCCAAATGGGTGAATGGTGCGCAATAGCTGCAAAGAGGGGTTAGTATGCATCGATTTTTTGTTGAGATAGATAATATAAATCGAGATAACATAATAATTACTGGTGAAGACGTGCTGCACATATCAAAAGTACTTAGATTAAAAGTTGGCGATGAGATAGTTATATGTGATGGTCAGGGCATGGATTATTATGCAGCTATAGAAGATATAAATAAAAAAGAAGTAAGAACAAGAATATTGAAGAAAGAGCTTAGTAAATCAGAACCAACGATTAACGTCATTCTTTACCAAGGCATTCCTAAGGGGGCAAAAATGGATGTAATCATTCAGAAGTGTACAGAGTTAGGAATCTGTAAAATAGTGCCCGTTGTAAATGCAAGAAATGTGGTTAAACTTTCAGATGAAAAAGATGTGAGAAAAAAAGTAGAAAGATGGCAAAGGATAGCAATGGAGGCCGCTAAGCAAAGCAGAAGAGGCATAATACCGAAAATTGAAATGCCTATAGAATATGAAAAGGCCTTGGAAGAAGCGGCAGAACTGGATCTGGCAATAATACCCTATGAATTGGAAAAGAAAAATGCTCTAAAAGAAGCCATTCATGGGAAAAATATTAGATATATGGGTATATTTATCGGACCTGAGGGCGGTTATGAGGATGAAGAAATTGCTGCAGCATTGGAAAAAGGAATAATACCGGTAACATTAGGACCAAGGATTTTACGAACAGAAACAGCGGGGTCTGCAGTTTTAAGCTGCATTATGTATGAATTTGATGAGATGCAATAAGTTGGGGGATAAACATTGAACAAGGTAGCTTTTTATACACTGGGATGTAAAGTGAATCAATATGAAACAGAGGCTATGATGGAAGCCTTTGAAAAAGCAGGATATGAAATTGTTGAATATGATGATTACTCAGATATTTATATTATTAATACCTGCACTGTAACAAATATAGGAGACAGGAAATCACGCCAAATCATAAGGAGAGCTTTGGACCATAATCCTGATGCCTTTATAGCTGTTGTAGGCTGCTATTCTCAGATTGCTCCACAGGAGATTCTGGAGATACCGGGAGTAAAACTTGTGGTAGGGACTAATGAACGCTCCAGAATAGTGGAATTGGTAGAAGAAGTTCAGAATATGGACAAGAAGATCAGTGTTGTTGGCGACATAATGGAGATAAAAGAATTTGAGGAAATGAGCATAAGGAATTACAAGAGCCGTTCCCGTGCTTTCATTAAGATTCAGGAAGGCTGCGAACAGTATTGTACTTACTGCATAATACCCTATGCCAGAGGACGTGTCAGAAGCAGAAAACCAGAGAGCATAGTGGAAGAGGTCAAAGCTCTTGCAGAAAGCGGATACAAGGAAGTCGTATTAACAGGCATTCATGTAGGTTCTTATGGCAAGGACCTAGGAAATATTGGACTTATAGATATAATAAAAATGGTTCATGAGGTAGACGGAATTGAGAGACTGAGATTGAGTTCTGTGGAACCAAGGACTTTCGATGATGCTTTTTTATCCAGTCTTCCTAAGCTGAATAAATTATGCAGGCATTTCCACATATCACTGCAAAGCGGCTGTGACGAGACATTGAAAAGGATGAATAGGAAATACACAACCCAGGAATATAGAGAAGTAGTGAATAAATTGAGGCAGATATATCCTGATGTTGGTATAACAACGGATATTATTGTTGGTTTTCCTGGAGAAACAGATGAAGAATTTCAGAAAACTGTAGAGTTTGTAGAAGAAATGGCTTTCAGCAGCATGCATATTTTTAAATTCTCACCTAGAAAAGGGACTCCTGCAGCTAAATTTAAAGGACAGGTTGATCCTAAAGTGAAGGATGAAAGAAGCAAAATTATATCCAAAATAGCAGAGAAAAATCATATTAAATTTATGAATAGCTTGAAAGGGAAATCTTTAGAAGTGCTTTATGAGCAGAAAGTTGATGAAAACAGCAATTTTTATGAAGGACTTACAGATAATTATATAAGAGTAATTGCTGAAGCTGCATATGATATAAAGGGCAGAATAATAAATACTCGATTGCAGGACATAAAAGACGACTATATGATAGGTATTTTGGAAAAGATTTGACAATTAGAAGGATTTCTATATATTTTGTTGAATATTTTTTTAGGCCTATTCAGGGAGGTGATATAAAGTTATGCAAGACTGCATATTTTGTAAAATAATAAAGGGTGAAATACCTTGCAGCAAAGTATATGAGGATGATAAGGTGTTAGCATTTAATGATATTAATCCACAGGCTCCGGTTCATGTTCTTATAGTTCCCAAAACTCATGTACAATCTATAATGGATATGAATAATGATGAATATCAGATCGTAAGTCATGTTTTCAAAGTGGCTTCAAAGATAGCTAAGGATATGAAGGTTGATGAGAAGGGATTTAGAATAGTGAACAATATAGGGGAAGACGGCGGGCAGACCGTACCTCATGTACATTTTCACCTATTAGGCGGCAGATCATTACAATGGCCTCCAGGTTAAAATATAGCAAACCTTTTGTTGACACCGGATTAGCATGTACTGTATAATAAAATATGTGTTTAATTTATCCCACTTTTTATGCAGTATTATTTTACCTAAGATCGTTACCAGCGGAGGGAGGGTGAGTTAGATGTCTGAAATTAGAGTAGGCGAAAATGAGTCTTTGGAAAGCGCATTGAGACGTTTCAAGAAGAAATGTGCTAGAGCTGGAGTATTGGCTGAAGTTAGAAAAAGAGAACACTATGAAAAGCCTAGCGTAAGAAGGAAGAAAAAATCCGAAGCAGCTAGAAAGAGAAAGTTTAAATAATGTAAAAAGGGATGATTTAAATGTCTCTGAAACAAGTATTACTTGATGACTTAAAAGCTGCAATGAAAGATAAAGATAACATAAAGAAAAATGTCATAACTATGGTCAGGGCAGGAATACTGCAAGTCGAAAAGGATAAGAAAATCGAATTGGATGATGAAGGTGTTCTCGAAGTTATAGCAAAGGCTGTAAAACAGAGAAAAGATGCTATTCCTGAATATGAAAAAGGCGATAGACCTGACTTGGTTGAGGATTTAAAAAGAGAAGTAGAAATATTAATGGCCTACCTTCCTCAGCAGCTTAGTGAAGATGAGTTAGACAATATAATTACTCAGACCATATATGAAGTTGGAGCACAAGGTCCACAAGATATGGGCAGAGTGATGAAGGCTCTAATGCCAAAGGTTAAAGGCAGAGCAGATGGAAGATTGGTAAATGAGTTAGTAAAAAAGCATTTAAATTAATACTGATTAATAAACCTGAAATCTGTAGATTTCAGGTTTTGTAATTTTTTGAAAGATTAATAACTGGTTTGAAATATGGCATGAATATAAAATGATTAATAATGGAAGTATTGAAATAGTAAAATATATTATTAATAGAAAATGATGAATAACTAGTGTATAATGTTATTAAAGTATGACTTTTTAGCTACTTTAATGTGAAAGGAGGCTGTCATCTTGTTTGGTGACTGGACAGGACTCACCATATTATTGTATATTTTAGGTTTGATTCTTTTGACTATTGAAGGCATAGCGCCTGGCTTTGGTTTACCGGGTATAACAGGAATTATATGCGTAATCGTCAGTGTCGCATTGATAACATCAAATCTATATGAGGCATTGCTTTTGATCATAGCTACTATTGCAATATTTGCTGCAATAATTGTAGTTTTGTATAAGCTTGGGTATGGTAGTAAATATTTAAAGTTTCTTATTCTGAATGCAGAACAAAAGAATGAGGAGGGCTATACAAGCTCAAAGAAAGAGCTTTCTTATATAGGAAAAACAGGTATAGCGGAAACACCTTTAAGGCCTTCTGGGGTAGTCATCATTGATGGAAGGCGTATTGATGCACAATCCCAAGGTGACTTTATAACGAAAGGAACTAAAGTGATTGTAACAAATGTAGACGGTATGAAAATTATAGTAAAGAAGTGTGAGGAGGAGATATAGTATGGGATCAGTTATTGGTTTGATAGGACCTATACTCATTCTGTTTGTAATTATCTTAGCTTTAGCCATTTTCTTGAGCTTTGTTCCATTAGGTTTATGGATATCATCTTTGGCTGCAGGAGTTAATGTGGGAATATTCACATTAGTGGGCATGAGACTAAGAAGGGTAGTTCCCAGCAGAATAGTAAATCCTTTGATTAAGGCTAGAAAAGCTGGATTAGGAGTATCTGTTAATCAATTGGAGGCTCACTATCTGGCAGGTGGAAATGTTGATAGAGTTGTAAATGCATTGATTGCGGCTCAAAGAGCACAAATTGATTTAAGCTTTGAGAGAGCTGCCGCAATAGATTTAGCAGGCAGAGATGTACTTCAAGCTGTTCAAATGAGTGTTAATCCAAAGGTTATTGAAACTCCTGTAGTAGCTGCAGTAGCTAAAGATGGGATTGAAGTAAAGGCAAAAGCAAGAGTTACAGTGAGAGCCAATATTGACAGACTGGTAGGCGGAGCCGGTGAAGAGACAATAATAGCCAGAGTAGGAGAAGGTATTGTAACAACTGTAGGAAGTTCTGAAAGCCACAAAGCAGTATTGGAGAATCCTGATCTTATCTCAAGAACAGTACTGAACAAAGGTTTGGACTCAGGAACCGCTTTTGAAATATTATCAATTGATATTGCAGATGTGGATGTAGGAAGAAATATTGGAGCACAACTGCAAACTGATCAGGCTGAAGCAGATAAAAGAATAGCTCAAGCTAAAGCAGAAGAAAGAAGAGCTATGGCAGTTGCAAAGGAACAGGAAATGAAAGCAGCTGTTCAGGAAATGAGAGCTAAAGTAGTAGAGGCAGAGGCAGAAGTGCCAAAAGCAATGGCAGAAGCATTAAGACAGGGTAAGGTCGGTGTTATGGATTATCTAAACATGCAGAATATACAAGCTGATACTCTGATGAGAGAATCCATATCCAAGTCTGGCAAAAATGAAACTACCAGCAAGGATAAGAAGTAGGTTCCTTACTGAGATTTAAATAAAGGCAGGGAAACTATATTGGAAGGTTTATTGATAGCTCTCCTAATAGCAGCTCTTTCCAGTGTTTTTGGTGGAAAAAACAAGGCTAATCAAAGGAAAAGACCTTTGAATAATAAGCCCGTCAGCGGCAGCCAAAAAACCAATGCAAGACCCAAACAGAAGCCCGCTGCTAATTATAGTATGAGTTATGTTAATACAGAACCGTCAATAGAAAAAGTACAGCACAGCAATATCAAACCAGCTGCAGAAATAACGATGCATGATATTATCAGACACGAAGAAGCTGATAGTGAGAATGAAGAAGTTTTAAATATAGGTTTAAGTGATATGCAAAGGGCTGTAGTTATGGCAGAGATTCTTGACAAACCTCTTGCATTAAGAAAAAAATAAATAATGTAAAATTGAAGCGCATGAGTGAAACCTCATGTGCTTTTTTGTTCTAAAGAATTAGCTTTATCATAAATTTATTATGAGGTGTATGTTATGAATTCAAAGTCTTATAAGATAAAGGGAAAAATATCGGATGCCTTGGAATTACCTAAGGATATTACTTTGGATATACCAAAAATAACAATGATAGGTGCTGAGAGTGTAACTATAGAAAACCATAAAGGTATAATAAGCTACAGCGATAATCAGATAAGAATAAATACAGGCAGCGGCATATTAACTATATCCGGCCAAAAGCTGGCCATAAAATCCATAATACAGGAAGAAATAATCATTACGGGACAACTAAACAATATAGGATATTGATGAGGTGATGCTGTGTTTATATTGAGATTATGGAATTATTTTTGCGGATATGCTATCATAATTGTTAAAGGCATCAAAATAGAAAGATTTATTAACCTTGCTGTTGTAAACAACATATATCTTTGGGATATCGAAAAAATTGATTATACAACAATAAAGGCAAAGATAAATATAAAAGATTTTTTTAAGCTCAGATCAATAGTAAGAAAAACTGATAGTAACATACAAATAATAGAAAAATGCGGAATGCCCTTTAAAATTAAAACCGTAAAGAGAAGAAAGTGGTTTTTCTTTGGTTTAGGGGCATTATTAATATTCATCTATATACTAAGTTCATATGTCTGGATGATAGAAATACATGGATTAAATAAAATTGATGAGCAAACAGTTGTGGAAAATCTTGGATATGTAGGGTTAAGAGTAGGAGTAAGAAAGAGTAAAGTTGATAAGAGAGATATAGAGAATCGAATGCTCATCAGGATGCCGGAATTGACCTGGATGGGAATAGAGATAAAAGGTACTAAAGCTTTTGTTACGGTGGTAGAAAAAAAGCCTGAACCACAGCCCATAAACAGAGATGAGCCCTGTGATATTGTAGCGTCAAAAAACGGTGTTATAGAAAAGATTTTGGTGCTCAATGGCGATGGTGTTGTAAAGGATGGAGATACGGTAAAAAAAGGACAGTTATTAGTGTCCGGAACAATTATAAGGGAAGGCCTTCCTGAACGCTATGTCCATTCTATGGCAGAAGTAAATGCAAGAACCTGGTATGAAGACGTGGAAGAAATACCTTTTGAACAAATAGAGTATAAGAAAACAGGCAGAACATTTACTACTTATTCGATGGAAATAGTTAAGAAAAAAATAGAAAGATCTAAGAAAATACCTTTTGAAGATTATAATAAAACCAGCAAAGACATTTATATATTAAGCTTTGGCAGCTATGTTTTTCCAATAAAACTTACTGTTACAAAGTATGAAGAGCTGGTTCCACTGACTAAAATAATTAATGAAGAAGAAGCTAAGACTATATGTGAAGAGAGGTTAAATACTAAGATAAAACTGCAGCTGCCAGAGAAAGCGGTTATACTCAATAGCAGAATAGAATACTTCACCAATGACAAATCATTAATCGGCAAAATATATGTAGAAGTTTTAGAGGATATTGGTGTTAAGGTCAAAATAAACTAGACTTTATTTTTGTAGGAGGAATAAAATTTGACAAAGGATACTTCAGGAGAAAATGTAATATTAATGGACATGGAAAAAACCAAAATGCTTTTTGGAGATTATGATCAGAACCTTACATTGATTCAAAATGAGTTTAATGTAGATATTATTTTAAGAGATGATACATTAAGAATAATAGGGGAAGAGCCAAATGTTTCAATGGCTAATAAAGTTATAGAGATGCTGATGAACAAGCTGGAAAGTGAAGGGATTATAACAAGTCATGCTGTGGATTATGCCATAAGGCTGGTTAGAGATGGAGATGACAGAAAAACTGACGATTTGAGCGAGGTAATTATAACTACAGCAAGAGGAAAGGTAATCAGAGCCAAAACCTTTGGGCAAAGAAAATATATCGAAGCTATAAAAAGAAATGAGGTAGTTTTTGCTATAGGACCTGCTGGAACAGGCAAAACTTATCTGGCTATGGCAATGGCAATAAAAGCATTTAAGAATAAAGAAGTGAATAGAATAATTCTAACCAGACCTGCTGTTGAAGCCGGCGAAAAACTTGGATTTCTTCCAGGGGATTTGCAAGATAAAGTTGATCCTTATCTAAGACCTTTATATGATGCCTTATACGATATTATGGGTGTAGATAATTTTCAGAGAAATATGGAAAAGGGATTAATCGAAGTAGCTCCTTTAGCCTATATGAGAGGACGAACATTAGACGACTCATATATAATACTGGATGAAGCGCAAAATACAACACCTGAGCAAATGAAGATGTTCCTTACCAGATTAGGTTTTGGTTCTAAAGCTATTATAACTGGAGACGTAACCCAGATAGATTTGCCAAGAGGCAAGTTTTCTGGCTTGAAACAGGTAGAAGAGATACTCAAGGGTATTAATGGAATAGAGTTTATACATCTGGGAGAGAAAGATGTTGTAAGACATAAATTAGTGCAGCATATTATTAAGGCTTACGAGAAATACGAAGAGGAAAACATGTCTGAAACCGGTTTGTTTGATTAGTAAGCATAGGGGGTGAATTATGGAAATTGGAAAGAAATCAAAATTCATGAAAGCTTCGATATTGTTTTCTGTTTTTTTTATTGTATATTGCATAATCATGATAACCTCAGGCCCCAAAAAATACAGTTTAAATATCGGAGATATTGCTGATGTTGATATCGATGCGCCTGCTAACATGGTGGATAAGGCTGCTACCGAAAAGCTGCGTACAGAGACAGCAAATAGTGTGCAGCCTATATACAAGGTTGACCTGACTGTGCAGATTGAGCTTGAGAAGACAATAGAGCAATTTTTTGACCAGCTTGAAGAACTAAGGGACAATCAGGAATTGAGCACTGAAGATAAGCTTCGTATCATTGAAAATTACAGTGCAATAAAGTTGGACAAGGCATCCTATGAATTGATGCTTAAATCTTCTCTCCAGGAGCTTACTCAAACAAAGGAGAATATTAAATATCTGATAAATCAAATTCTAAATGAAAGACTCAGCCAGGAACAGATGGAGAGCAAAAAGGAAGAAATAGTTGAGTTTTTTGATAAATTGCCAAAGCAGAATAAACTCAATAGCATAGGAGCAGAAATTGCTGCATCGATAATAAAACCTAATCTTTTCTATGATGAAGAAGAAACTGAACGAAGGAAAGAAGAAGCGAAGGCCAATATTGAAGAAATCCTGATAAAAAAGGGAACGAGGATAGTAAGCAAAGGCCAGGAAGTAAATGAACAACAAATACAATTGCTAAAAGCTTATGGACTTCTGAAGGACGAAAATGGAAAGGATATGAGAATTAATTTTTCATATGGCATCTTATTGATGGCAACTATGATAGTATTCTGCTTATATATATGGCGCCTATGCCCTGATGAGTGGACAAGCAATTCTATACTGCTTATGGTCGGTATCAACATTATTATTACATTAATGATTGCAGTAGGAACTAGGCCTATTTCTCATTATATGATGCCTGTACCTGCATGTGCATTTATTTTAACTATTCTGGTGAATGCAAAGATAGCCATTGTTACAAACATATTTATGGTTATAACTGTAGGTTTTTTGACAGAATTTAATACAACTTTACTTATAGCTTTGCTTTTGTCAGGAGTATTAGGCTCTATAATGGTTTCAAAAACCCATCACAGAAGCATGGTAATATACGCAGGACTAACCTCAGCCTTAATCAATACTGTTTCCATTGTGAGTTTTGGATTGATCAACAATATTGATATGAGAAACTATATGTATGATGTAACTTATGGCATTGTAGGAGGAATCTTTACTTCAGTTCTAACAATAGGTCTGCTGCCTTTTTTCGAATCGGCTTTTGATATAATAACACCTACAAAACTGTTGGAACTGACTAATCCCAATCAACCGCTTTTAAGGAGGCTAATGATTGAAACACCTGGTACTTATTATCATTCCATATTGGTAGGAAATCTATCTGAGGCAGCTGCAGAAGAGGTGGGAGCAAATGCATTGCTTTGCAGGGCCGGTTCTTATTATCACGATATAGGGAAATTAAAGAGACCTTATTTTTTCAAGGAAAATCAAATGACACAAGATAATCCTCATAACAAAATTTCTCCCAATCTCAGTGCATCTATTATAATATCCCATGTAAAGGACGGAGCAGAAACTGCTAAGAAAAATAAGCTCCCTTCGAAAGTAATAGATATAATAAGTCAGCATCACGGAAATACACTGGTAGCTTACTTTTATCATAAGGCTCTTAAGGCTGCAGGACAAGAACCTGTAGACGAGGAAAAATTCCGGTATCCATGGCAAAAGCCTCAATCCAAGGAAGCTGCCATAGTTATGCTTGCAGATTCTGTTGAAGCTTTTGTCAGATCTCTCAGTGAACCAACAAAAGAAGATGTTGAAAAAGGAGTAAGAAAGATTGTTTTTGACAAAATAAATGATAATCAACTTAATGAATGCAGTCTTACTCTTAAGGATATGGAAAGTATTATAAAAGCTTTTGTGAAAGTTCTTGAAGGTGCATTCCATGAGAGGATTGAGTATCCTGAGAACCTTAAAGAAGTATAAATTGCATAATGAAATATGAAATCTGCATGGATAATGAAATTGAAAAGGAGAGGGTATATTGGCAGTTTTGATTGATAACAGGCAGGATATTATTGAAATAACTGACGAGCGTGAGGCTTTCATAGAAAAGGTTGTTAAGGCTGTTTTGGATTACGAAAAATGGGATGAAGAAGTTGAAGTAAGCATATCTTTTGTAGATAATAAAGAAATACAGGATCTCAATAGGGAGTTCAGAAACATAGATTCGCCTACAGATGTTTTATCATTTCCAATGCTGGAATATGAGGAATCAATTGATGATGAAGCTTTTTCAGAAGAAGATTATATTGAAGCCGAAATACCATTAGGGGATATAGTTATATCCACTGAGAAGGTTATTGAACAATCAAAGGAGTATGGTCATAGTCAGGAAAGAGAATTAGCTTTCCTGTTGGTACACGGAATGCTTCACTTGTTAGGCTACGACCATATGAATGAAGAAGAAGAAAAAATAATGTTCCAAAAACAAGATGAAATACTGGACATGCTCAACATAAAAAGATAACTGCTGAATATAATTTTATGTGGAAGAGGGGTCACAATGAAAACATCATGGAAACTTATATTGGTAATTATTGCTATTATGGCACTGATGGTATCTGCTTGTCAGCCAAAAGAAGTACCAAAGGAAACTGAAGAAACTATAAATGTTGAAGAAGAACCAACAGTAGAACCGGAGTCTGAACCAGTTCCTGTAAGTAAATATATATGTCCTCTTACGGGTACAGAGGTAGAACAGGAGGCAGACATAAAATACAGACCCGTAGCTGTAATGATAGATAATGAAAGAAGTGCCAGACCTCAATCAGGCATAACAGAAGCAGATATAGTTTTCGAAATGCCTGTAGAAGGAAATATCACCAGGTACATGGCAGTATATCACCATACACCTTCAGAAAAGATAGGACCTGTAAGAAGTGCAAGGCCGTATTTTATAGACAAGGCTTTGGAACTTGGAGCAATATATGTGCACTGCGGGGGAAGCCCACAGGCTTTAAAAGATATAAAGGATTTAAAGGTAGATGCCTTTGATGATCTGGCAGGTACTCCGGTTTATTGGAGATCTACAGATAGGAAGATGCCTCATAATCTTTACACTAATACAAAATTTATAAGAGAAGTAGCACAGACAAAAAAAATAGAAAAGGATACAGCTCCTGATTACTTTAAGTTCAGTGATGAATTTATTATTCCTGATGGAGGAAACGGCAGCAAAGTAGTTATAAATTATGATAAAAGTTACAAGGTATCATATATATATAATAATGATGAAAAAGTATATTATCGCCAGATAAATGGAGAAAATATGAAGGACAAAGAAAACAAGGCAGATATAAAAACAACCAATATAATAATTGAAAAAGTAGGCGTCAAGGTTTTAGACAGCGCAGGCAGACTTGCAGTGAATAATATTGGCAAAGGAAGAGGTTATTTACTGACTGGAGGAAAGCTAATAGAAATAGAATGGAACAAGTCAAGCAGAAGTGGGAAAACTGTATATAAAAATCTAAAAGGGGAAGAAGTTACTATTAACAAAGGCATCACATGGGTTCAGGTTGTACCGGATTATACCAAAATAGAATTTGGAGAGTGATTAAATGGATTATGAATATCTAATTGAGAAGGCTAAAGAAGTCAGAGAAAGAGCATATGTCAAATACTCCAATTTTAAGGTAGGAGCTGCATTGCTGTGTAAATCAGGCAAAATATACACTGGTTGCAATGTTGAAAATGCTTCCTATGGTGCAACAATATGCGCTGAAAGAGTAGCCTTTACAAAAGCTATTTCAGAAGGTGAGAAGGAATTTGAAGCAATTGCAATAGTCAGCAGTGGTGATAAAATTGCATTCCCCTGTGGTATTTGCAGGCAGTTTATGTCTGAATTCGGTATGGATTTAACGCTTATTTTTTCTGATGGTCATACAATTAAAACTTTTAAATTATATGAACTTCTACCTCATGCATTTACTGAATTTGAAGCTGAAGTTAAAGGAGGTAGTTAATTTGGATTCAAACTTTAAATCTGGTTTTGTGTCTATTATCGGGAGGCCGAATGTAGGAAAGTCTACCCTAATAAATACTTTTATGGGTGAGAGGCTTAATATTATATCAGAGAAACCTCAAACCACAAGAAATACTATAAGGACTATACTTACACAAAAGGATTTTCAGATTGTTTTTCTGGATACTCCAGGAATTCACAAGCCCAAGCATAAATTGGGAGAGTATATGGTTAATGCGGCTGTTCAATCATTAAAGGGTGTAGATGTAGTGGTAGTGCTGATAGATTGTTCTACTCACATTGGCAGCGGTGACATATATATATTTGAATCAGTAAAAAATTTAAAGACCAGAAAAATACTTGCACTGAATAAAATTGATAAAATATCGAAAAAAGAGTTGGAAGGCGTTTTAGCTAAGATAACACTATATGAAAATATTTTTGACAGCATCGTGCCCATATCTGCAAAAATGGGAAGCAATACAGATGATTTAATAAAGGAAATAGTAAAATATTTGCCTGAAGGTCCTATGTATTTCCCGTCGGATATGATAACCGATGTTCCGGAAAAATTTATTGTTGCTGAGTATATAAGAGAGAAAATACTGCTTCTTACCAAAGAAGAAATACCCCATGGAACTGCGGTTGAAGTTACTTCAATGAAAGAAAGAGAAAATAAAGATCTTATAGATATTGAAGCTACCATATATTGTGAAAAAGAATCCCATAAAAGAATCATCATCGGAAAGCAGGGCTCCATGTTGAAAGCAATAGGAAGCAGAGCAAGAGTTGACATAGAAAACCTATTGAATTGCAAAGTTAATTTGCAGCTTTGGGTTAAAGTGAAGAGGGACTGGAGGGACAATCTGTCGGCTCTTAAAGCCCTAGGTTTTAATTAGAGGTGTAATATGGCTATACTAAAGACCCAAGGTTTGGTATTAAAATATACAGATATTAATGAAGCAGACAGGATACTGACTATATTGACACGAGATAAGGGCAAAATCAAAGCTGTTTCAAAAGGATGCAGAAGACCAAAAAGCAGTCTTCTGCCAAGCAGTGAGCTTTTTGCCTTTAGTGATTTCATATTTTATAAGGGTACGAATTTTTACCATATAAGCTCAGGAGAAATTAGAGAATCCTTTTATGATATAAGAAATGATTTATTAAAGCTGTCTTATGCAGTTTATTTTGCAGAACTGGCAGATACAGTGACAGATGAGGATATACCTAGTGAAAAGCTGTTTATTATCTTATCAAAGACTCTATACTATTTGTCCAGAAATGAAATACCAATAGGAATATTGTCATGCGGGTATCAGCTTAAACTTATGGATTTAAGCGGCTTTCGACCACAGGTCAAAAAATGTGTTAATTGTGGCAGAGAAGAGAATTTGCAGAAGTTCAGCATAAAACTGGGAGGCGCCTTGTGCAATCTTTGCTATGAGAATGACAAGAGTGCTATAAAAGTAAGCGCAGGAACATTAGAAACAATTGGATACTTGTTGTCCACCCCAATTTCAAGATTAAATACAATAAAAATTGATAATACTATTTTTATAGAAATTGATAAAATCACTGTGGACTTTGTCCAAAATCATTTGGACAAAAGATTTAAATCCATGGATTTTATCAATAGTATAAAAAGCCTGGAAATAGAATAATACATTGATCAATGAAAGGAGAATGAGGAGTGGACATTACGCTGGATAAAATAGACATAATCAGAGATAGAACCGGCGTTTCATATAAAGAAGCCCGGGAGGCTCTATTGCAAGCTAATGGTAATGTGGTTGATGCATTGATAAATATTGAAGAATCCAGTAACAAGAATTGGACTGAGACAATATCCGTAAAGGGCAGTGAGCTTGTAGAAAAGCTGAAAACAATAGTCAATACAGGAAATATCAATAGGATCAGAATAAAGAAGGATGATGTTGTAATACTGGATATACCTGTTACGGCAGGAGCAATAAGCGCAGTAGTTATGCCTAAAATAGCTGCTATCGGTACTGCAGCTGCATTGCTTACCAAATGTACAATTGAAGTAGAAAGGCAAAACAAAGGGACAGTTAATGTCAGTGATGTAATCAACAATACTGTTAGCAACGTGGCGGACAAGGTTAAAGACTTTGCGGATGACATAAAGAATGTGACCAAGAATAACAAAGATAACGGCGTCATTGCCGATTTGAATATTGTAACTGATTGCTGCCCCGAAATCAATACTGAATTGCCTTAAATCCTATTGACAAAAGAAAATGGTTTTGCTAGATTAATTTACAAGAGTTATATATAACTGTAATACAATTACAAAAGTTATTTTGGCTATGACAGAGAGGAGTAACTATAAATTCAATTTTAGAGAGCTGATGGTTGGTGAGAATCAGTATTGGGTTATAGTGAAGGCGCTCTTGAGCCTGATGAGACAAGTGGGCGGCATTAGCCGGCCAATAAGGGTGGAACCGCGGAAGTTAACCTTTCGTCCCTTGCTGGGATGAAAGGTTTTGTTTTTCAAAAAAATTAGTTGGGAGGATATGAAATGACTTTTCAAGAGATAATTCTAGCATTACAAAACTATTGGGCTAAACAAAACTGTATTATTGCACAGCCTTATGATGTGGAAAAGGGAGCTGGAACAATGAGCCCCTATACATTCCTCAAGGCTTTAGGTCCTGAACCCTGGAGGATTGCGTATGTAGAACCTTCCAGGAGACCAGCTGATGCCAGATATGGAGAGAATCCAAACAGAGTATACCAACATCATCAATATCAGGTAATACTAAAACCTTCTCCTGATAATGTGCAAGACTTATATTTAGGAAGCCTGATGGCTTTGGGCATAGATCCAAAGAAGCATGATATAAGATTTGTTGAAGACAACTGGGAAGCTCCAACTCTTGGTGCATGGGGATTAGGTTGGGAAGTTTGGCTGGATGGCATGGAAATAACCCAATTTACATATTTCCAGCAAATAGGCGGTTTTGATTGTGAACTGGAATCAGCAGAACTAACCTATGGTTTAGAGAGAATAGCCATGTATATACAGGAGAAGGATGATGTTTTTGACATTGAATGGGTTGAGGGTGTTACCTATGGAGATTTCTTCAAGGTGGCAGAATGGGAACATTCAAAATACAGTTTTGAATTGGCTGATACTAAGTTATTGTTTAGCTTTTTCGATTCCTATGAAGCAGAAGCTAAAAGAATAATAGAAGAAGGGCTCATACTTCCTGCCTATGATTATGTTCTGAAATGTTCTCATACTTTCAACATATTAGATGCAAGAGGAGCAATAAGCGTGACAGAAAGAACAGGATTTATATCAAGAGTGCGAAACCTGGCAAGAATGGTAGCTCAGGCCTATTTAAAACAAAGGGAAGCTATGGGATATCCACTGTTAAAAAAGTAGCTGACATTGATTCGGATAGATAAGAAGGAGGAGAATGAAGTGGCTAAAGACTTAGTCTTTGAAATAGGGACGGAAGAAATTCCTGCAAAGTTCATGAGTAGAACGTTGGAGCAATTAAAGGAGATTGCAGCAAAGGCACTTATAGAAAACAGAATTGGGTATAAATCCCTTGATACATATGGCACACCAAGAAGGCTTGTGCTTTATGTAAAAGACATGGCTGAAAAACAGGAAGATTTGGAAACAGAAGTAAAAGGTCCTTCAAAAAAGGCTGCATATGATAGCGACAATAATCCAACTAAAGCTCTTTTAGGTTTTGTAAAAGGCAACGGATTAGATTTTAAAGATATATATATTAAAGAACTTTCCGGAGCTGAATACATATATGGAAGAAAACATCTTAAGGGTATGGATACAAAGGAAGTACTGAAGAGATTACTGCCCGACATACTGACATCCATAAATTTTCCCAAATCCATGAAATGGGGAAACAAATCATTTAGGTTTGCCAGACCTGTTAGGTGGCTCGTGCCCATTTTCGGCGATGAACTAGTTGAGTTTGATAAGGATGGTATAACCTGCAGCAAATACACAAAAGGGCATAGAGTTTTATCCGAAGGTGACATTGAAATAAACAATGCAAGTGAATATTTTGATAAGTTGAGAAAGGCTTATGTAATAGTTGACCAGAATGAAAGAAGGGAGATAATAAGAAGACAATGCGAAGAAATCTCAAAGCAGCAGAATGGCAATATCATTCATGATGATGAGCTGCTTGAGGAAATAGTATATCTGGTAGAATATCCTACAGCACTTTTGGGAAGCTTCGAAGTTGATTATCTCAAACTGCCGAAAGAAGTTATTATAACTCCAATGAAAGAACATCAAAGATACTTCCCTATTGAAGATGCAAGGGGAAATTTGATGAACAAATTTATTGCCATAAGAAACGGTGACAATAGCTATATTGATATAGTAAGACAAGGTAATGAAAAGGTATTGAGAGCAAGGCTTGCAGATGCGAAGTTTTTCTATGAAGAAGATAAGAAAGTATCCTTGGACCAATGCGTGGAAAAACTTAAACATGTAGTGTTCCAGGAGACCTTGGGCACCATATACGATAAAACTGTGAACATAATGAATAATTCTAATTACCTGGCAGAGGAATTAGGATTAGATGAAAGTCAGAAAAATATGCTGAACAGAGCTGCTTACCTGTCTAAGGCTGATTTGGTTACCAATATGGTTAAAGAATTTGATGAACTTCAGGGAATAATGGGCAGAGAATATGCTTTGGTTCAGGGAGAGAAACCAGAAGTTGCAAAAGCCATTGAAGAGCATTATATGCCTAGAAATGCTGGAGACGACATGCCGAGTTCCCTTTTGGGAGCAATTGTGGGTATCGCAGATAGAATAGATACCATAACCGGATGTTTTTCAATAGGGATACAACCAACAGGTTCACAGGATCCATATGCATTAAGGCGTCAAGCTATAAGCATAATCAATACTATCCTTGATAAGAAAATTCATATAGATATAAAGAAATTGGCTGAGAAAGCCATTACACCATTTGTTGAAAAGAAGATTAATAAAGAAGAGCCTTCCAAAGTCATAGATGATATCATTGAGTTTTTCAAACATAGACTCAAAAATGTGCTTCTTGATAAGAACTATGAATACGATGTAATAGATTCTGTATTGAATGTTGGATTGACTGATATAGAAGATGCGGTCCTAAGAGTCAAGGAATTGTCAAAGTGGAAAAATCAGGAGGATTTCTTAGCAATAGCATCCTCATTCAACAGAGTCAGCAACCTGGCATCAAAAGCAGAAACTGCGGAAATCGACAGTAACCTTCTGTCTGAACCAACTGAGAAAGAATTATATGATTCATATATGAATGTAAGGAATATATTTAATGAAGCTATGGAAAGAAAGGATTACAATAATGCATTAAAAGCTTTAATGATTATGAAAAAACCAATAGATAACTTTTTTGACAATACAATGGTTATGGTGGAGGATCAAAGTATAAGACGAAACAGATTGGCAATGCTTAAGAACATTGAGGATATGATGATGAGATTTGCAGATTTATCTTTGATAGTTGTGAATAAATAACAAAAACAGTATTAAAGGGTATGCATTTATGTATAAAAGTGCATATCCTTTAATATTATTATTTTTAATATATATTTCAATATTGCAAGACGAGTTTTTTTTATGATAATATACATATATGTGCTATATTATTTTTTAATTAGTATAGCACATATTTATAAACTATAATATTAATATATTATGGAAGAGGGTGAACCCTATAGAATTAACCAAAAGGCAAAATCAAATAATCGAATTAGTAAAAAAATATCAGCCTATAACCAGCGAGCATATTGCTGAAAAGCTCAATATGACTAGGGCAGCCCTGAGGCCGGATCTTACTATTCTTACTATGGCAGGTTTTCTGGAAGCCAGGCCGAAGGTCGGATATCTATACTCCGGTAAACCATTGAATAATATGATATCCGATTTTATCAAGAACTTAAAGGTTGAAAATATTAAGACTGTCCCTGTCGTAGTATCAGAAGAAACAACCATTTATGATGCGGTAGTAACTCTATTTTTAGAAGATGTAGGTACAATTTACGTTCATAGCGACGGATTGTTGACTGGTGTCGTATCAAGAAAGGATTTTCTTAAAGTAGCCTTAGGAAAAACCGATATATATAAAGTACCAGTGGGGGTAATAATGACCCGTATGCCAAACATAGCTTATGTAAGAGATGAAGACAGTGCGTATGATGCAGCATCTAAAATAATACAGCATGAAGTGGATAGTGTTCCTGTTGTAGAACCTGTAACAACAGAGAGCGGCAAGAAAGGTTTCAAAATTACCGGAAAAGTATCAAAAACAAATATTACTAGACTTTTTTATGATTTATGTAACGATAAATTGGGAGGGTTGTAATTATGGATGAAAAATCAATAATTTATGTAGTATCTGATTCAATTGGTGAAACTGCAGATCAGGTGACAAGAGCGGCTGCAGCCCAATATGGAGGAAGTGTAGGGGAAATAAGAAGAATACCTTATGTTAGCGAAAAGCAAACTATAAAGGAAATAGTTAATGAAGCAAAGAACCACAACAGCATTATAGTGTTTACAATGGTTATACCAGAGTTAAAGGAATACTTGGAGAAAGAGGCCAAGGAACAAGGTGTTATTTATGTAGATGTCATGGGACCTGTAATTGATGCTATATCCCATATAGCAAAATCAAAACCCACATATACTCCTGGTATTATAAGACAACTTGATGAAGAATATTTTAAAAAGGTAGAAGCAATAGAATTTGCAGTCAAGTACGACGATGGTAAAGATCCTAAAGGAATAAAAAAGGCAGATGTAGTTATATTAGGTGTATCAAGAACTTCTAAAACACCATTGAGCATGTATCTGGCAAATAAAAACCTGAAGGTTGCCAATATTCCTTTAGTTCCTGAGGTAGAACCACCAAAGGAATTATTCGAAATTCCAACAAAAAGAATATTCGGTCTCACTTCAAGTCCACATAAATTAAATATAATAAGGCAGGAAAGACTAAAAGCTTTAGGATTAAGTTTTGAAGCTAATTATGCAAATATGGATCGTATTCTTCAGGAGCTTGAATATGCAGAAAAAATTATGAAAAAAATCGGATGCCCAATTATTGATGTAACTAATAAGGCTATAGAAGAAACTGCAAGTATTATACTAAGGATAATGAAGGAGGAAAATTAATGATTAAACTGGTCTACAGTTTCAGTGAGGGTAAAGCAGATATGAAGGATCTGCTTGGTGGCAAAGGTGCCAACCTTGCAGAAATGACAAATATAGGTCTGCCAGTACCTCCTGGTTTCACTATCAGCACTAAGGCATGCAATATGTATTATGAAAATAATGAAGAAATTTGGACAGAATTATCTGATCAGATATTTGAAAAATTATCCGAATTAGAAAATAAAGTTGACAAGAGGTTTGGAGATAAAGAAAAGCCCTTACTTGTATCTGTAAGATCAGGTGCAAAATTCTCTATGCCTGGTATGATGGATACCATATTAAACTTGGGGCTAAATGACGACACTGTCAAAGCAATACATAAGAATACAGGAAATGAAAGATTTGCCTACGACAGCTATAGAAGATTTATACAAATGTTCGGCGATGTAGTTATGTCTATAGAGAAGTACAAGTTCGACAATATATTTGAGTCCATAAAGGAAAAGTATAATGCGAATTTTGATACTGATTTGAACGCTGAAGCTTTAAAAGAAGTGGTTGAAAAATATAAGGATCTCTATAAAAAAGAAATTGGAACAGAATTCCCGGAGGATCCAAAAACACAGCTGCTTTTGGCTGTAAAAGCTGTATTCAGGTCCTGGAACAACGAAAGGGCTAAAATATACAGAAAGCTGAACAACATTCCAGATGATCTGGGGACTGCTGTAAATGTTCAATCAATGGTATTTGGAAACATGGGCGATGATTCAGGAACAGGTGTTGCATTTACCAGAAATCCTTCAACAGGAGAGAAGAAGCTTTTTGGTGAATTCCTTGTAAATGCTCAGGGTGAGGATGTTGTTGCAGGAATCAGAACTCCTCAGAGTATTGAAAAGCTTAAAGAAATAATGCCGGATGTATATGAGCAGTTTGTAAATGTTGCAGAGCTTCTTGAGAATCATTACAAAGATATGCAGGACATTGAGTTTACAATTGAAAAGGGCAAACTGTACATGCTTCAGACCAGAAACGGCAAGAGAACGGCATTTGCAGCTGTAAAGATTGCAGTAGATCTGGTGGAGGAAGGAAAAATAACAAAAGAAGAAGCAATTATGAGGGTAGAACCTAACCAACTGAATCAACTTCTGCATCCTACTTTTGATGCAGAAGCTTTAAAAGCTGCAAAGCCATTGGCAAAAGGACTTCCTGCCTCACCAGGAGCTGCCAGCGGAAAGATATACTTTACAGCAGATGAAGCAGTAGAAGCATCAAGACAAGGAGAAAAGGTAATACTTGTAAGACTGGAAACATCCCCTGAAGACATAGAAGGAATGGTAGAAGCTCAGGGTATACTCACAGCAAGAGGAGGCATGACTTCTCATGCTGCTGTTGTAGCAAGAGGAATGGGAAAATGCTGTGTTGCAGGCTGTGAGAGCATAAAGGTATACGAAGAAAGAAAATATTTTGTAGTTGATGGAAAAACCTTTAACGAAGGAGATTATATATCATTGGACGGAAGCACAGGCAATGTTTATGAGGGGATAATAAAAACTCATGATCCTGAGCTAAGCGGACATTTTGGACAATTAATGAAATGGGCAGACGAAATAAGAAAGCTTAAGGTTAGAACAAATGCAGATACACCAAGAGATGCTGCCCAGGCTGTTAAGTTCGGAGCAGAAGGCATTGGATTATGCAGAACTGAACACATGTTTTTTGATGAAACCAGGATTCCTGCGGTAAGAGAAATGATCATTGCTGATAACCTGGAACAGAGAAAAACTGCATTAGAAAAGATACTGCCTATGCAAAGGGAAGATTTTATAGGTATTTTTGAAGCCATGGGAGAAAGACCGGTTACCATAAGGCTGCTGGATCCTCCGTTGCATGAATTCCTGCCTCAGAATCAGGAGGATATAAAGAAGCTTGCAGCTGAAATGAATGTGGATTATGAAAAGCTGAAGGAAAGAGTCGAAGAATTAAAAGAGTTCAATCCAATGTTAGGCCATAGAGGCTGCAGGCTTGCCATTACATACCCCGAGATAGCAGAAATGCAGACCAGAGCAATAATTGAAGCAGCCATTCATGTAAAGAAGAATAAAGGCATAGATGTTAAACCTGAAATAATGGTGCCTCTGGTAGGGGATGTAAAAGAGCTGGCTTATCTAAAGAATATTGTAGTTAAAGTCGCAGATGAAATAATTCGTGTTTCTGGAGTAGAATTAAAATATCTTTATGGTACGATGATAGAAATACCAAGAGCTGCTTTGGTAGCAGATGAAATCGCAAAGGAAGCACAATTTTTCTCCTTCGGTACAAATGACCTTACTCAGATGACATATGGATTCTCCAGAGATGATGCAGGTAAGTTCCTGGAAGAATATTATGCAAAGAAGATTTTTGATAAAGATCCATTCCAGGCTATAGACAGAAAAGGTGTAGGCAAGCTGATGAAGATGGCTGTGGAATTAGGAAGGGGAGAAAGACCAGATATAAAACTCGGTATTTGCGGTGAACATGGCGGAGAGCCTTCATCTGTTGAATTCTGCCATAATATAGGCTTAGATTATGTATCTTGTTCGCCATATAGAGTACCAATTGCGAGACTGGCAGCCGCTCAGGCAGCCTTAAACAACAGAGCCTAAATTCAGGAGTTCTCTCTTTCCAGTATAATTAAATATATAAAGGTATTGTCTCTTAAATTTAAGAGGCAATACTTTTTTATATAGATTATGTATGAGAAAAATATTATACTAAAATAAGTAAAGAAGAATCGTACTCTTGGATTTGATATGTAATATTCAGGGTAATTGACTCAATAGTACAAAAGATGGGGGAATGAAACTGATGGAAAAGCAATTTTTAATTAAAACTGCAGAAGACTTTATTGAGCATTCACAGGACAATTATATAGCAAAGGAAATAGCAATTTCCGATAATGTTGTGGGGATTAGGATATACGATGCGCCGATTTTTGCCTTTGGTTCTGCTGATGATGAGTACTTTGCACTATTAAAACAGCCGTCGGCAATAGGGGAACATTTTATGCTTCCTAAAGAATGGTTGCCAGGAGCAAAAACAGTTATATCCTTTTTTCTGCCGTTTAGTGATGAAGTAAAAAATGGTAACAAAAGGGATATGTCGTGGCCTTCTGAAGAGTGGCTCCATGGACGTATTGAAGGTCAGATTTTGATGAATAAGTTGTGTATGAAGTTAAGGTCTGAATTAATAAGTGCAGGATATAATGCTGTTGTACCAAGTTCAGATGAGAGATTTTGGTCAAATAGTAACAAACCCAATCCTGTGGAGAAATTTACAAGCAATTGGTCTGAAAGACATGCTGCATTTATATGCGGACTTGGAACATTCGGTCTTTCTAAAGGACTTATAACACAGAAAGGTATAGCTGGAAGATTTGGTAGTATCATCACAGAATTATATTTAGAACCTGATAAAAGAGGGTATAAAGATATATATGAATACTGTTCTGAGTGTGGTAAATGTGCAGAAAATTGCCCCGTTGGTGCTATATCCATAGAAAATGGAAAAGATCATACTATATGTTCTAAATTCTTAGACCAAACAGCTGAAATCTGTAAGCCCAGGTATGGTTGTGGAAAATGCCAGGTTGATGTACCTTGTGAATCAAAAATACCTCTATGATAGCAACAGCCCAAGCTCAGTTATCAGCCCAAGAGGAGAATAAAAGATACTTGTAAGACTGGCAAAATATTTTACAAATGGTTTGAGAGATTAAGAGAAAATAAAGCAAGGGTATTATATCTTAGTAATTTAAGATATAATACCCTCTATTTTTAGGCTCTTTGTCAATTGTTGGGGTGGGAATCCTAAAGATTCCTGCCCTTAACTTGTTTTATGAGCATTTTAGTGTTATCTAGGTTAAGATGATGTTTTTTTGCACACTTAATAAGCCAACTCT
>Ga0134092_1000418_pt1 | contig 43481 bp, 33 predicted proteins | sample 3_6taG_FD_94454 | JGI IMG/M metagenome (GOLD analysis project Ga0134092, IMG submission 94454) | Switchgrass degrading microbial communities from high solid loading bioreactors in New Hampshire, USA - 3_6_20_6_A3 metaG | ecosystem: Engineered > Bioreactor > Semi-continuous > Anaerobic >... | reverse complement strand
GACCTCCTCTACTTTTGTTTGGCTAACATAGTAGAAAACCATATCGTGGCTTTATTTTCAAGGGACAATATTTTCCAGTAATTTTAAGTCATCAATTTTACACTACTACTTAAGACTATAACGTTGTTGGAATGGTGACCTTGATAGTACAAGGGGTTCAAGTCATAGTATTGATTGGGTCCATATTCCCTGTAGAGTCTGCATTAAAAAAGAATTTTGATGATAACGGAAATAGAAGATAAATGATTACTAGATGCTAGCGTCTTGAATTAAGGGCTGTAGTAGAATAGATGATTACCCTAGAAAAACTTTGGAGTGATATTATGAAAATACTTTTTATCAACTTGCCCTATTATGGACACTTTATACCAACTATCGGACTTGTTCAAGAGCTTATAAAACAGGGATGCAGGGTAACATATTTGATGCCCTTTGACTGGAAGGAACGTGTAGATGAAAGTGGAGCAGATTTTGTGGGATATAAAAATCATCGGAAGCTTTCCGAACAGATAAAAAATGCCTATGCTGTAGCTGATAAAATAGCAAAGCATTACCATCTCATTGTCTATGAACAGTTTTTCTTTCTTGGAAAGCATCTGGTAGAAAAACATGGAAAGCCTGTAGTTAGAATTTTTACAGCACCTGTTACTAATGAAAAACTTATGAAGGAATATATTTACGCATAAATGGATTGGCAAGCTTTGGACTAAAGATTGATTAGATAAACCTATATTCTAATAGGGCATTTATTTGATAAATTGCCTCTTATCCAAAATACATATTACTTGTAACGTAAGCATTGCTTCTTCTTATATGTTTTTTATGGGTTACGTGGTAAGTATTGAATTTTAAAATTGAATAGATAAAAAGGCTGCAAAAAGGCTAGTTACCATAATCAGTGTGTGATTATATGGTAATTAGCCTTATAAATATTGATTTATGTTATAATGGAGATTAGAAATAACAGCAAATTTGAGTGTACCTGGCACCGTTGAGTAAAGTTTATTTAAACAACAGGAAGGAGATTAACAAATGATATTGTCAGATAAGACATTACTTAAAATGATAGAAGAGAAATCTTTAATTATTGAGCCATTAGACAGAAAGCAGATTCAGCCTGCAAGTATAGACATTAGGCTGGGAGATACTTTTAGCATTGTTGAAGATTCGCCTACGGGTATAATAAATCTAGAAAAAGAAATACAGTATAAAACCATTACTAGCGATACTTATGTACTTTTACCCAATCAATTTGTTCTGGCAACGACAATGGAATACATTGATTTGCCAAACAATATAACAGCTTTTGTAGAGGGGCGAAGTTCACTTGGAAGAATGGGGTTGTTTATACAGAATGCCGGATGGGTTGATCCAGGCTTCAAAGGGCAAATAACCCTTGAGCTTTTTAATGCCAATCGATGTGCCATTGAACTTAAAGCCGGCAGAAGAGTTGGGCAACTTGTCTTTGCTAAAATGGATGATATTGCTTTGAATCCGTATAATGGAAAATACCAGGGGCAAAAAGGTGCTACCGGTTCAAGGGTATTTTTGGATTATGAAATTGAATGACTTCCTGTTGAGAGCATAATATAGTTGAAAGAAATTTAAATATATATTTACATAAGCGGAGAAGAAAAACTTCTCCGCTTTAAATATATTCAAGAAGTAAAAATATATCAAAATCTATATTTTTTAATATCAAAAGGTAAAAATAGTAAGGATAATTTTTCAAGTAAAATGTCATCATATAATTGTTGGAATAGAGAAAATGCTGGCTGTTCAGTAAGTTAAAGATTATATTAAGACTATCCCGGAAGATTTATAGTTTGATTGAGTTGACATAAAATTCGACACTGTAATTAGATGATGTTTCGTAATTACAATAGTTGGAGGAATTGATATGGGTAAATTACAAGGCAAAGTAGCAATCGTTACAGGTGCAACTTCAGGTATTGGACAGGGTATAGTAGAAGTTTATGTAGAAGAAGGTGCAAAGGTAATATTCTGCGGTCGTCGTGAAGAACTGGGAAATTCAATTGAAGCTGATTTAAGGGCAAAGGGCTATGATGTAACCTTTGTAAAAGCGGATATGTCTAAAGATGAAGATATTAAAAATCTCTTTGATAAAACAATTGAAATCTACGGCAAAGTTGACATTCTTGTTAACAATGCCGGAATACTGAGAATGTTACCTATGATTGAAATGGATGTTGAAAAAGACTGGGATTCGGTTATAAATCTCAATCTTAGGAGCTATTTTGTTGCATCACAGTATGCTGCCAAATTGATGGGACCGGGTAGTGCCATTATTAATATAGCTTCCATCGGAGGTTTGTCCGGGGCTCCAATGATGGCATCCTACGGTGCATCAAAAGCTGCAGTTATATCATTAACAAGGACATGCGGTAAAGAGTTGGCACCTAAGGGGATAAGAACCAATGCAATTCTTCCAGGTACAATCTTCTCAGAAATGATGCCCCGGGAAGGTGAATTTACCAAATCTACAATGAATATGATTCCTATGGGTCGGGGTGGTGAGCCAAGAGAAATTGGCACAGTTGCTGCATTCCTTGCCAGTGAAGAGGCATCTTATATTTGCGGTACATCAATTGTAGTGGACGGAGGCATGACTGCCTAATATAAAAAAAGAAATAGCTGCCTTTTGTGTGCGGCAGCTATTTTGGCTTTATAAAATAAAGGATTGCTCAAATTTTCTGCATAGGATTTTAAATATTATTTAATTTCCTTTGTTCTATAAATGAACTTGACATTACCGTCGGCATTATTGCTTATTCCTGCAAAGGACTTATAATTCTTCGATACGTTTATAGTTGCTTTGAGGCGTTCGATGAGAACTTCAGCATCGTCAACCTTGTCGATCAGTTTTTGAATACCTTCTTTATTAAATTGTGCAAGCCCGTCTGAAAGCTGCATTGCTCCGTCTTTTAGCTGTGTAACGCCATCCACAAGTGCCGGTACACCGTTTTTCATTGTCAGTATTCCGTCATAAAGGGAACAAACACCATTATATAGATTATTTGTTCCGTTTTTCAATTCACTTGCTCCGTTTTTTAAATCGGAAGCACCGCTTGCTGCTTGAGCAACCCCGGAAGTATAATCCATAAGACCGAGATAGAAGGCATTATAGTCATCTAGAGAAGCTTTAAGTGAAATAACTGATTTTGCACCTTCCGATGCGCTGGCAATTTTTGATTGCACTTCTTCACCGGCCATATTTTCCGATATGGCTTTTTGTATTTGTGCTTCTGTATTTTGCTCAATTAATGCCTGAATATCCTTTTCTGTCATTTTCAAATCGGTGTTTTTCTTAATAGTATTTTTTATTTGCTCTGTTTTCATCTGTTCTTCAACTTTTTGAGCAATTATTGCAGAAACTTCTTCACTTTGCATCTGTTTATCGGTGTTGGATGAAATCAAAGCTGTGATTTCTTCACTTGCCATTTTTTGAGTTATGGCCGATTTAACGGCATTCTGTGCTGCAGTATCCACACGTCCTGCCGAGACTGCGGTATTATAGCTTGCCTTATTCATACCGGTTACAGCAAGGATAACTTGCTCTTCCACATTTTCGCGAACCTTTGCAGTAACTTCTGCTAATACCTGTTCTTTTACAGCTTCTGTAACCTGCGCTTTAACTTGTTCAGTAACAGCAGATGTAACTCCGGCTTCTACTTCGGTGCGTACAGCGTCAGCAACCTGTGATTTGATATAATCCCGTTTTTCTTCAACGGCAGCAGTAACCTGTTCTAGTGCTTGATTATATATTTTGGTATTGTCGAGGGAATCGATGATTCCATTTAATACCGAAGCATAATTATCGATGGTCAGTGCAGGAACTGAAAGCCCTGCTGCCTTTAATTGTGTTTCAGCAGTAGAAAGAAGTGCTTCGAAAACTTTTTTTGCACCATCGTTTAATTTATCATTATTTGATGACAGCGTATCAAGTCCGCTAGATAAAGCTGCTGCTCCGTCAGACAGCTTTTTGGTTCCCTCGTCGAGGGCATAGGCTCCGTCTTTTAATTTTGCAACACCATCGGCCAGTTGATTTATTCCATTGATCAATTCCTTTGATTTGTCAAGGAGTGTACAAAGGCCGTTGTAAAGTGCGGAAGAACCGTCAAGAAGCTTTGCCATACCATCGTTCAGTTGGTTCATTGAACCGGTTAGATCCGATATTGAATCTAGCTTTTCTGTATCCATATTATTAAACAATCCGTTGGTTGCTACAGTAACAGTCATTCCTAGGGAAAAATCTGTGACATCGGCTGTTATTTCCACATAAGACGGTAATTCAAACTGTTCTTTATCCAGCGCAAGATTTTCTTGGAGTCCCGGTAAAGCAAACCCTAAAACTATAGTTCTGTCTCCATCATTGATGACTTTTCCGTTGGAAACTTCAACATTGGAAAAAGTGTTATTGTCAAGAAGCATTCCTGTAAGCATTACAAAGGGAACATAAATCTTTTCTTCTTTGCCGTTTATTTTCACCGTTTCGTATTGCTTGTTCTTATAGTCGAAACGAAGGCTTACTTTACCGCTCTTTCCCAAAAGTTCATCGGCGGATATTGTTTTGCCGTCAAGTTTATAGGAAACGGAAAGGTTTACCGGCAGTTCTTTTTCGATTGTACCTTGATAATAGATGTCGTTTCCCTGGGCATCCCATACACGGGTATTGTCGCCGCCTAAGGTATAGCTTTCGTCACCCTTGATATTTTCTGCATTTTCCAGTTCAGTTACGTCACTTAATTTTTCAGCCGATAACGTGTTTTTTATCCAGTCACTAACAATGATTTTCTGTATGGTACCGTCGGAATTGGCAAGAACATATACAGTCTCGTCTTTGAATATATCACTTTTAGCAGCGACTTTTTCCGACTGATTTTCTGTTACATTTTTTGTTGTATTATTGTCTTTATCATTATTTGATGCAAGGGTATAAGCAGCTCCGCTACCAAGCATAGCTATACATAGGCAAAGAGAAGTGATTTTTATTATTTTACTTTTCATAGGTCGATAACCTCCAATCCAGTTTATTATTATTATTGATTTGTGTCATACCAACAGTTGTTTTGCAAATTACCTTATCGCAAAGGAGCAAAAGTGCCGGCAGTATGAAGATAACCATCAGTGTACTGACAATGGCACCACGGGCCATGAGCATACACATGGAACTGATTATATCGATGTCGGAATAAATAGCAACGCCGAAGGTTGCAGCGAACAGCTCCATACCGGATACTATTATGGATGGAATGGATGTGGCAAGTGCTATTTGTACCGCTGTTGTTTTATTGTTTCCGTTCATTCGCTCCGATTTATATCTTGTGGTCATCAAAATTGCATAGTCTACAGTAGCACCCAATTGAATGGTACTTATACAGATAGGTGCAATAAACGGAAGACTTTGTCCCAAATAATGCGGCAGTCCGAGATTTATAAATATTGCCAACTCAATTACAGCAATCAGAATAAACGGCAAGGATATACTTTTTAAAACCAATGCAATGATAATAAATATTGCAAAAATTGAAACGGTATTTACAACTTTAAAATCGCGGTCTGTAGTTTCAATCATGTCCTTCATGCAAGGTGCTTCACCAATGAGCATTCCGTTTTTGTCGTACTTTTTCAGTATGGTGTTTAATTGGTCAATCTGCTGGTTTACATCGTCGCTTGCAACCTTGTATTCAGAACTTATAAGCATAAGCTTCCATTTATCACTCTTTAGAATAGATGTAACCGATTCCGGTAGAATTTCCTCCGGTACCCGGGAACCGATAACCGATTCTAGGCCTAGCACATATTTTACCCCGTCCACCTGTTCCATTTCTTTTATCATGGAACGAACATCTTTCGACGGAACGGAAGTATCCACTAAAAGCATATGGGTGGAAGCCATGTCGAAGTTTTCACGAAGCTTTGAGTTGGCAATCACATATTCAATGTCTTCCGGTAGACATTCACCCATATCGTAATAGACTTCATTGTTTGTTTTGTGGTAACCGTAATATGCAGGTGTAATAAGAAGCGCGAAAATCACAAGAAATACAGGAAATACTTTTACTACACCTTTTGCCATTTTATCCATGTTGGGAATCAGGGAGCGGTGCTTTGTTTTTTGCAGTGGTCTGTCAAGTAAAAGTATAAGAGAAGGAAGTACCGTTATACATCCTATAACACCGAGAAGTACACCTTTTGCCATTACAATACCTAGATCTCGGCCAAGGGTGAAAGACATAAAGCAAAGGGCTATAAAACCTGCAATGGTGGTGGCTGAACTTCCTATAACACTTGATAGTGTTTCTTTTATTGCCACTGCCATAGCTTCTTCTCTATCGGTATAGGTCATACACTGTTCGTTGTAACTATGCCACAAGAAAATGGAGTAGTCCATTGTAACAGCAAGTTGTAAAACGGCAGAAAGGGCCTTTGTAATATAGGATACTTCGCCTAGGAAAAAATTACTTCCGAGATTAAGCAAAATCATCATCCCTATGGAAGCAAGGAATACAAAAGGAATAAGCCAGCTGTCAAGGAGTAAAAACATGGCTAAACATGCAAGAATTACAGCTAATGCGACATAGATTGGTTCTTCCCGTTCGCATAAGTCCTTCAAATCGGTTACCAATGCTGACAAGCCCGATACAAAGCATTGTTTTCCGCAAATTGAGCGGATTTCCCTTATTGCTTCCATTGTGACATCGGCAGAGGTTGAAGAATCGAAGAATACTGCCATCAATGTGGCGTTTTCAGTATTAAAGGCTGAATAGAGTTCACCGGGCAACATCTCCATAGGTACTGACAAGTCTGCAAGGGAATCATACCAAATAACTGAGTCTACATGTTCTACTTTTGAAATTTTTTCTTTTAATGCTGCAACGTCTTTATTGGACATGTTCTCTGCAACGATAAAGGAAAAAGCACCTTTACCGAAGTCGTTCATCAGTTCATTCTGACCGATAACTGTTTCCATGTCCTCCGGTAGATAGTCAAGCATATCATAATTAACTCTTGTGCCGATATATCCTAATATTGACGGAATCATTAGAATTAACGCCAATATCAGAATGAGCACGCGGAATTTTACCACCGCTTTTCCGAATTTCATAAGTTTTCATCCTCCATTTCAAAATAATCTTCTTCAATAAAATCAGGATACTGGTGTTTAATAATTTTTACTGTTGTAATTGCAACAAAAAGATTTAGAATCCCTTCTACTATAAGTGCTATACCCAGGAGAATTACCAGAACCTTGGCACTTTCCGATGGTTTAAAGATAAGAACTGCTGCAGCAATTCCGGAAAGAATGGCCAAGGCTAGAATTCCCCACCAATTTCCGATGCCGAATTTTCGGGAATCGAATGCTATCTGAATTTTAAAAAGGCTATCTGCAAGTAAAGTTATACCCATAGCAATAAATAACAGATTAATTGCATCAGCCGGTTTTAGAAGGACAACAAGCCCAATAACAAGAATCAGGATTCCGAATTGCAAATCAAATTGAAATGCCAAACGGAACAAATCCTTCGAAAAATAGCCCACCAGTTTGATACAACCAAATAAAATCATAGCTGTTCCAAGCGTTTTCCCAATTATTTGCATTGATATGTCCGGCGAGGTTATAAATAAAACGCCTAAGAAAAGAAGAATAATCGACATAACAATGTAGCCTATTTTCGCTATCCGCATCGGCAAAACGGAACGCACTTTCATTATTCAACCCTCCAATTTCTTCGTCATCAGAATTATAGGCCGTACTTTTATAGGCAACAACAGACAAAAAAAAGCCCGTGCACGAAAAATGTACACGGACAAAGCCTGTGACTAAAAATTAAACACCGGTGAAAAAATGTCTAAAATTTAGGCATGCCACCCACTGGTGTTTAATAGGTTATTTACTTTCGATGCATCTTCGAATCATTTCTTCAAGCATACCCTTTTGCAATTCGCATATGCGGTGAATTTTATCGTGAACATCATCTTTCATTCCGCTTCTTAACCAGTCAATGACCATACCGAAACACTGTGCTTTATAAAACTGTATTATGATTTCGCGGTCTTCCTCCGAAATGGGGTGTTCTGCAAATACGTTTTTACAGAAGGAAACTACAACATAATCGCATACTTTCCAAAGATATTGCTCAAAAATGTCGCGGTTTACCGATTTGAAAATATGCAGTATGGCACGGCGGTTCTTTTTTGCAAAATCAATTGCAGCATTAAAGCCCATTTCAATAGAGTCCAAATCTTTGTACTCGGAAACTATACGGTCTGCTTCTTCTGTTACAATTTCCTCAATCAGCGATGGAATATCGTGAAAGTGATAATAGAACGAGTTCCGGTTGATACCGCATTTTTCAACAATGTCTTTGACTGTAATCTGAGAAAGCGGACGCTCACTAAGTAATTGTAAAAAAGTATCTTTAATTGCCTTTTTTGTAAAATTCGCCATCTACCTCACCTCTCGGCGGCATATATTTTCACGATATCATCCCGTTTGCAATTTAGTGCCCTGCTATTTTAAAAGTATGTCAAGATAGACTGATACATTACCATTCATTTTAACCATAAATGCTGAACCTATCATTAGGCAACAAGAAGGTCATTCTGGCATTTTTCTATCAATTAGCAATCGTTATAATTTTGCGAGGATATATTACTTAATGTTTTTGTAAGTACCTCCGGGATACTGGAATATCGGTATTATACTTTATTGTTTTTATTTTTTCAAGATTGGTAAATTGGAGGTAAATTTTACATGATGCAAAAGTATAGATTATGTATATATTGAGCTATTGGAAATAATTGATTGATATATTAAATACTGAACAATATAATAGAGTTAGAGAAGTTATCTTTTAAAATCCGTGCAAGTATCCTATGTAAACGATACTGCAAAATGAAGGAGGGATATTATGTGGTTTTATATGATAATAGGTGTGTTTTTAATTGTTATGGGTTTAATGGTGCATGTATTGAAATGGCATTTTCTGATATCCGGTTATAACACCATGCCAAAAGAGCAAAAAGAAAAGGTGGACACAGAAGGACTTGGTCGCCTGATTGGGATATATTTCTATGTAAATGGCGGAGTTTTAATCGGGATGGGTGTATTGCGAGCCTTTGGGGTTAAAGTAGTTTTAATACCAACCATTGTATTTTTCAGTATTTCAACAATTTATATGTTAATTAAGGCTCAAAAATATGATGGGAATGTTTATGGTGAAGATGGGAAATTACGAAAGGGAGCATGGAAGCAATTTATTTTGCCTGTTAGCATTATCAGTATATCATCAATTTTTGTTGTCCTATTGTTATTTTTCTCATCTCAACCAACTAAGGTGACTTTTGTTGATGAGGGAGTACAAATCCATGGTATGTATGGCGATATCTATTCCTGGGATTCCATTAAGACTGTAAGGCTTATGGAGGAATTACCTACAATTGAAAGGAGAACAAACGGTTCAGCAGTAAATTCAACATTAAAGGGGTATTTTAGGACGAAGGAAATGGGCTCGGTGAAGTTGTTTGTCAATACTCAAAAGCCACCTTTTGTTTATTTTGAAACAAAGGATGAGGTTGTTATTTTCAATACAGCAAGTGCGGATGAAACACAAGAAATATTTGGGGAAATGCAAAAAAGAGTAAAATAACTGGAGGTATCGGGTAATGAAGCAATGGTATGAAAAATTATTCGAGAATTATGGAAAGCAGTATGATAAAGAACCTTTTACTCAGGAAACAATAGGTGAATGTGACTTTATCGAGAAAGAGCTTAATTATGATAAATCTTTAAAGATTATTGACGTAGGCTGCGGAACTGGCAGACATACCATAGAACTCACAAAAAGAGGTTATTCGGTTACAGGTATTGATTTATCTGAAGCACAGTTAAAAAGAGCTAGAGAGAAAGCCGAACAGTTGAACCTGAAGATTGATTTTTTAAAACATGATGCTAGAAATCTGCCTTTTGAAAATCAGTTTGATGTTGCCATTATGCTTTGTGAAGGGGCATTTCCATTGATGGAAACCGATGAGATGAATTTTGAAATATTAAAAAGTGTTGCAAAAGCGTTAAAGAGTTCTGCTAAATTCATATTTACAACGCTTAACGGTCTTTATCCCCTATTTCATCCCGTTGAAGCTGCTAATGAAGAAGCTGCAAATAATAAAAACAAAGCCTTTGATTTCATGACCATGAGGTATTATAATGATGTTCTTTCTTTTACTGATGATGATGGAAAGGAGCATGAGATTGAGTGCAATGAAAGGTATTACATGCCGAGTGAGATAAACTGGCTTTTAAAATCTCTGGGATTTAAAAAAATCGATATATTCGGCGCAAAACTTGGAGCTTTTTCAAGGGAACATAAGCTTACTACGGAAGATTTTGAAATGCTTGTTGTTGCAGAAAAATAATTTAGGCAAAAATAGTCGAGATAACCTTCCAAGAGAAATGCTACTATATAATTGTTGGAGGTGAGCAAATGAGGGAGCAAATACTGGCAGTACAGCGAATGCAGGATTATATCGAAGCTCATCTAAATGAAGAGATTACTCTTGCAGATTTGGCAAAGGTATCTCACTTCTCTCCCTGGTATGCAAGAAGGCTTTTTATCAAGTGGACTAATCTTACACCGGCGGAATATATCCGTAAACTTCGGCTCAGCAAGTCTGCTCTTCGTTTGCGGGACGAAAACTGCCGTATTATCGATGTGGCTTTAGAGATGGGTTTCGGTAGTGTAGACGGTTATCAAAGAGCTTTTGCGAAGGAGTTTGGATGTAATCCTAAGCAATATGCTGAAAATCCTGTTCCCCTCTATTTGTTTAAGCCTTACAGTGTTAAATCCCAATATCTTGGAAGGAGAAATGAATCGATGGAAAAGGTGAGAAATGTATTTATTCAAGTAGTCGAAAAGCCTGCTCGTAAGGTCATTATTAAGCGTGGAATCAAGGCGACTCATTATTTTGAGTATTGTGAAGAAGTTGGTTGCGATGTGTGGAGCTTGTTGACCAGTATAAAATCCATCATCGGAGAACCGGTCTGTATGTGGCTGCCGGAGCGTTACCGCAAACCTGGAACAAGTGAATATGTACAAGGGGTTGAAGTGCCCATAGATTATGATGGTATTATTCCTGACGGTTTTGACATTATAGAACTTCCTGAAGCAAAGTATCTAATGTTTCAGGGAGAGCCTTTTGCAGAAGAGGACTATGCAGAGGCTATCGGAGAAATATGGGAAGCGGAAAAGAAATATAACCCGTCAGTCATTGGATATGTGTGGGATCAAGATAATCCTCGCATTCAGCTAGAACCTATAGGAACACGGGGATATATTGAGCTTCTTCCAATTAGACCATTGTAAAATGTGTATAAGATTTTGCGATAGAGCTGGAAGTTAATAAACATTGGTCAAAGAGTTGAAGGGTGGGGATTGGCGGCCTGGAACAGTACGACGCCTTTTGAAAGTATTGCTTTATGGGATGTGCCAAAAAATAGATATGGAAGCAAAACTAATAAAGAGATTAAACCAATGTATATTGTATGAAATAGCGGTTAGGGATTTGCTATAATATTAGTTATAGTACTTAAAACTGCAAATACGGAGTGAGTTTATAAATGCAAAAAAAGAAAAGTAAGATTGCTAAAAAAGTTATAATAGGTTTTGCTTCATTTCTGCTGATTTTAATGGGTGCATTTTTGATTTACACCTCGGACTATTATCATGCCGATGATATAGCAATCCAGGAGGCAAGAAATGACGGAAATATAGATATATCGAACATAAACGGTGCACTCGTATTTGATCCGGGCAACGCCGATACTGCACTGATATTTTATCCGGGTGGCAAGGTTGAATATACAGCCTATGAGCCTCTGATGATCAAAATTGCACAAAAGGGCATACTTTGTATCCTGCCCAAAATGCCGTTTAATTTGGCCGTATTTGATATAAATGCGGCCGATACGTTTATTTCTCAAAAGACTGAAATACTTCACTGGTATATAGGTGGACATTCTTTGGGAGGAAGCATGGCTGCAAGCTATGCCGCTAAAAATAGTGATAAGATTGAAGGACTGATTCTGTTGGCATCTTATTCGACAGCCGATATTTCGTCCGGTAATATCAGAGTTTTAAGTATATACGGCAGTAATGACGGGGTGCTGAACAAAGAATCCTATCAGAAAAATAAAAACAATCTACCGGTGAATTTTACCGAGATAGTTCTACAGGGCGGTAATCATGCAGGTTTTGGATGTTATGGGCCACAAAAAGGAGATGGTGAAGCAGATATTACTTCTAAACAGCAGCAGGCGGATACCGCTCAAGCTATTGCGGAATTTATCTTGCAGTAAAGGACAATGAGTGAGGCACTTTGCAGCAGCGAAATCCAAAGTAAAAGAATTTGGAGTGGTTTTATGGATTACAAAAAAGCAGCTTCCTATTGGATTGAAAGGGACGAAAAAGCAGCTAAGATGGACCGTGATGAACTTTTGACCTATATAAAGAAGTTCATAAAGGAGCATAACACTTGTGCCATGGCTACCGGATGCGGTGATTTTGTGCGATGCACACCTATTGAATATAATTACAAGGACGGAAGGTTCTGGCTGTTTTCTGAGGGTGGTTTGAAGTTTCGCGGCCTGGAGGGCAACAAAAGTGTATGCCTTGCCATTTACGACAGTTATACCGGCTTCGGTAAGTTAAACGGAATGCAGATCACCGGCATTGCAGAGATTGTGGAACCGTGGACCGATGAATACATGGACTTGCTGGCGTTCAAAAAGATTCCGGCGGAGAACTTAAAAAAGCTTTCGGTCACAATGCACCTAATTAAAGTTACGCCCACTCGTATTGACTTCTTATGTTCAGATTTCAAAAATATGGGGTTTGATTCTCGACAACATTTGAGTTTATCTAGCGGTGAGCTGAGTAATGCCAATGAGTCGGACAGATAGGGGGATAAGAAGCTATGGATATAGAAATCAGAATGCTTGAGAATAATGAAATTCCTGAAGCTTTGTCGGTTGTATGGGAGGTTTTTTGTCAATTTGAAGCACCGGAGTACTCGCAGGAAGGTATTGAAGAATTCAGAAGGGCAATTGACAACCCTGAATTTATAGGTGCAATGAAATTTTATGGAGCTATAGAAAATGGTCAGATAGTCGGTGTTCTTGCAATGAGAGCTCCGCAGCACATCAGTTTCTTTTTTGTGAAAGCAGACCGCCATGGCAGGGGCATTGGGAAAAAGCTGTTTAACAGAATGAGACAGGATTATGAATTGCAGGAATTCACAGTTAATTCATCGCCATATGCTGTAGATATTTACAAACGTCTTGGGTTCATTCCCACTGATACCGAAAAGATTACAAACGGTATAAGATACACACCAATGGTATTTCGAGTATAACAGGGGACGGCTCTCTGTTCTAATTAAAAATGGTAAATTTATATATTAATATAATAAATGACCTATAGGGCATATATAATGCACAAGGAGCCCTAGACAGTTTGGTTTGGTAGGGATAATGTTTTACAGGGAATGGTTTCTGCTAAATAATGTATAAAAGAAGAAGTGCTATTATGAAGATTTATTGTTACGATTATTTTTTTGGAAAAAATAACTTAACCCAATAATACAGACAATCAGACCCAATAATGCAGGTTTAAGAATTGACATACCTGCTTCACCGCTAAATACAATACTCCATATAAGTTTTAAAACAGCTGCCCCTACGATAACAGCTAAAAGCCATTTCCAGTTGCTTTTCCATGCTGCAGTAAGAAGCATAATAAAAAATAAAGGGACGGCCAAACTTATTACAATTTTAGGGGCGGTCCATGTACCCTTGAGATAGTCCATTTCAAAGGCTAAAAATTCTATAACTTGAGGATTGCTTGTAGCTGGAGCAGGAAACCAGAACATACTTGTGAACAGAGCAAATATTGAGGCGAATATCCCGGAAAAACTTTTTTTAAATGCAAATATAACCATTGGTATTATAAATAAGGGTCTTATATACCAGCTTAATACATTATGATGTCTTTTAAATGCCCAATTAAAAAACACATCGTTAGTAAGAAATAGTATGATAAATATTATGGTAGCAGCAGCAAACAACATCCCTAATATAAAATCTATTTTTTTCCTCATAATAGGTCTCCTTAAAATTTTATGGAATCTGTTTCGAATTCTACTGAATATTATAATTAAAAGTGAATAAAAAATACAAAAAGTAAACTCACATTGCTTCTCTGTTTATCGGTTTTATGGGTGCTTTGTTCTGTATAGGTATGATTAACCATAAGAATTAAAAAATTACATATCACACGATAAATTTAACCCTTTATTTACAATTTGTAAATTCTGTGATGAAGCTAAGGAGGTAAATAAAATAGGCCACTTGGTAATTAATATATAGGTTAAAACTTTTTGGTAAATATCCATTGACATCTTGGTCTATATGTTATAGACTATATAATATAAGGTCTATAACATATAGACTAAAGAGGTGTCGTAATGAAAAAGTATAAGATTATAGAAAAAGAAGAAAACCTTACAGACTTAGTTTGGAAGAACGAACCTATGGGCTCGGGAGAGCTTGTAAAACTATGTGAAAAAGAGATGAATTGGAAAAAATCCGCTATATATACAATACTGAAAAAGTTATGCGAAAAGGGTATTTATCAAAATGAAAATGCTATAGTTACATCTTTAATGACAAGGGACGAATATCCTACCAAGCAAAGTATAATTTTTGTTAAAGATACCTTTAGAGGATCATTGCCTCAATTTATAACAGCTTTTATTAGTGATAAAAAACTAAGTAAGTATCAAGCTGAAGAGCTGAAAAAGCTGACTGACCGGCACAAGGAGGTGTAGTAATGAGTAGACTATTCCTTACTGTTTTAAGCATGAGTCTTACAGCAAGTTATGTAATTCTTTGTGTTATGGTTGTCAGACTGTTACTTAAAAGGGCTCCCAAATTCATATCCTATATGTTATGGAGTGTTGTGGTCTTTCGACTTTTAATTCCTTTTTCCTTTGAAAGCATGTTTAGCCTTATGCCACGCAATACAAATGCTGTTCCGATTACCTATGATATAATCTATCAGAAAAGTCCCGAGATTATTAGTAATACAAAAGCTGTTGATTATTTTGTGAGCAATTCACTTCCTGCACCGGCTATCGAGGCAAAGAAGAATTCTTTTCAAATTTATGTGGAAATAGCTTCTTATATCTGGCTTTCCGGCATAATAGTATTGATTGGTTATAGTCTTCTATCCGTTTTGAAATTAAAAAGGCAGCTGAAAAGTGCCCAATTAATAGAACAGAATATTTATCAAGCGGAGAATTTGAAAACACCCTTTGTGTTTGGTGTAATAAAACCTAAAATATATTTGCCTGTCGGCCTTAACGATACGGAAAGAAACTATATTTTGATGCATGAACAAACGCATATTCGTCGTAAAGACCATATGATAAAAATATTAGCTTTTTTTGTATTATCCCTTCACTGGTTTAACCCTCTTGTATGGATAGCGTTCAGGCTAATGAGTATAGATATGGAGCTATCTTGTGATGAAAGAGTATTGAAAGAAATGAAGGAAGATAGTAAAAAGCATTATGCCAATTTGCTATTAAGCCTTGCTGCCGGAAGGCATTTTCTAAATGGAAGTCCTCTTGCTTTCGGTGAGGGAAACGTAAAAGGAAGGATTAAAAACGTGTTGAATTATAAAAGGCCTAGTTTTTGGGTAATTACAGCAGCAGTAATTGTCGTTTGCATTGTAACTATTGGATTTGCTTCTAATCCCCGTAGTGTAACACCTTCCATGATGTGGGCAAAATCTTTGCGAGTTGAGGATATTCAAAGTATTGAACTTATTGTATATCCATCATCACAAACAAAACAATACAAAAAATTCAAACCTGAAGAATTTGCTGAAATTGTGTATCTTATTAACGAGAGTAACGGAAGACTGATTGATAAACCTAAGGATATTACTGCAAACATGCAGACTTTTTATGTTACCACCAAAGACGGTACAATTCACAAATTTAGCAACAGCGGGAATACATATTTGATAATAGATGGTGATACCTTTATAGCTAGTTATGACTGGCTTAGCAAGTGGAATTACAAGGGTGATAGTGATGTGCCCGACGATTTCCGGGAGATAGACGATTCAAGAATTTCGTCTTATGAACTTATGAAGTTAAAGTATGGAGAAGTACAGCGAAAAATATCACCTTTAACTGAAGATAACGCTAAACTTGCTGAGGCAATTATTATAAATTATATGGTAAAATCAGCTGCATGGCCGGGGATTGATATTAATACTTTAGAGGAATGTTATGTTATACGTGTAAATTATTTCGACGGCACAATATCTGATTATTATGCCTTTATAAATGACGGTAAAGCTGTCATGCAGTGGGGCATAAACGGTTACTACAGTATCCTAAGTGATGGATTTTATGAACAACTTGTTCAACTTTTAAATAGCGATAAAACAGCAGTCGATGTTATTGATGAAGGGAATAAAACCAAAGGTGTTGATAGTATGCCAAGCTTTACAGAAGAGGAGGTGGCTGCAGCACGGGCTGTAGTTGAAGAGTATTTTCGTGCAATTAAAGAAAAGGATGATGAAGCTATTATAAAAACTTTAAATCCACAGTACGACCATTCGCATTCGGTATTATATGGAGATGAGATTCGCACTTTGCTTTCAATAGAATATAATGAAGATGACCCTATGAGAAAAAGTTACATAGAGTCTGGAAAAGGCAGAAGTAACGGTACAAAGATAGAAAATGTTATTGTATTTAGAGTTGATTTCAATGTTAAATATCCTGAAGGTGCTTCAGGGGCATTTAATGAGGGGGATTATGTTGATTGGAGCATGATTCTTATTCGGGAAAATAAAGGATCATCTTGGTTTATTGATGATCAAGGATATTAAAGGTGTAAAATACTACAGATAATGTTATATGTGTGATAGTAATTTTTATTAGCGTGAAAAAGTAGCGGCTAATTTACCTACTCTAAGAATAAAGAAAAGTAGGTTATTTTTTTATAAAATATTTTATATTTATACAAATCTATTAAAATTTTTGAAAATAATATCGATAAAATTTATAGTGTAGTAAATTTCCATGGTATTTTATTCGAGGAATTAGCAATAAGAATAAAAAGTTGTGGAACATATAAATAGAACTAAAACTCCAAATATTAAATAAAAACGGGAGAGTTATAAAATAATTTGTTTACATAATGTGACACAATATTAACGGCTTTTGTTACACTATGCAGTAATTTGGAAATTTGCAGCTAAAAAGTACGCAGCATGGAAATCAAATAATGCTATATCTAAATAAGCAATTCTGACAAAGGACAAAGTAAATTGGAGGAGTTGTAATGAAGATAAGATATAAGATAAGTTTGGTTACTGCAGCAATGTGTATAATGTGTGTTGGAGCTATGTGGGCAATTAACAATTTTATATCATCGAAATATTTGGAGGAAGCCATACAAGATAGGGTGTTAGCTGAAGTTAAATTAAAAGCTAATGACATAAATGAGTGGATAGCCAAGGAGAAGCAAAATTTGAAAATTGTAGCTGAGAGAGTAATGCTAGCAGAAGATTATGAAAATGATACATTTTATAAAATTTTAGAGAAAACAGGTGAGATGAACTTCGGAAATCTCTATTACATGGCGTTTGAAGACGGAACATTTATTGACGTTTCCGGGTGGGTACCGGATGATGACTTTAATCCTTTAAGCAGAGAATGGTACATTAAAGCAAAAGAGAATAGTGGAGAAATATATGTGTGTGATCCTTATATGGATATTATGACACAGGATATGGTTATAACATTATCTAAAGAAATTACTCTGAAGGATGGAACAAAAACAGTACTGGGAGTAGACATGCAAATTTCGGATATGAATGGACTGGTAAATTCGATTGGACAGACAGAAGTAGATACTGAAACTTCGGCTACTCAGAGCAGTAATACCAACTATGAAAGTACACTAAATAGAGTTAATGAATCGTACATATTTTTAATAGATAAAAAGGGCTATATAATTAATCACCCTAATCCGGATTTTTGGGCAAAACCCGATAAATTGACTAATGTTGCAGACATATTGGGAGGAAAACTGAATGATTTAAAAAAGTCAAGAAATTTATCATTGCAGCAAAGGATAATAAAAGACTTCGACGGAAAAGAGAGGGCGTTCTTTTATGATAAATTGGATGAAACAGGTTGGAGTATAGGGATAGCTGTTGATAAAGGTACAATACTTGAGGCAGAAAATAAGTTTGTAAGAATAACCTTGATTATATCTATTGTATTGTTGTGTGTAAGCATAGCGGTTTCTATTATTACAGCAGGCAGTATAGCCAAACCTATTATGAAAACTAAGGCAATAGCAAATAATATATCTAACTTAAACTTAAACGTACATATAGAGGATAAGTATTTAAAAAGAAATGATGAAGCCGGTGAGATAGTAAAAGCAATTAAAGAGACTATAGATAAGTTAAGAAACTTTACAGCAAACTTAAACGAGCTGTCAGCTATAAACAATAAAATTTATAATACTACTTTGGAAAAAGCAAATACACTACTAAACCTTTCGGAAGATGTATCAGCTACGACAGAAGAGCTGTCAGCCGGTATGGAAGAGACTAGTGCAACAGCGGAATCCATATCCCTATCAGTGGATGAATTAAATAATGCAATATCAGTCCTTGTAAGTAAGGCAGAAGAAGGCTCAAAAACAGCAAATGAGATAGCAATAAAGGCAGCAGAATTGGACAGACAGTTTATAGAGTCTAAAGATAATACAATGAATGTATTTAATATGGCTAAAAATGAAGTAGAATCGGCTGTTGAGTCTGCGAAAAATGTTGAACAGGTTAAAATGCTAGCAGATGCGATTTTGGAAATAGCTGAGAAAACTAATTTGCTATCGCTAAATGCATCTATAGAAGCAGCCAGGGCAGGTGAGAATGGTAGAGGATTTGCAGTTGTGGCTGAGGAAATAAGGATACTGTCAGAGGATTCAAATAAATCTGCAGGAAGAATAAAGCAATTTGCCGAGAATATAAATACATCGGTAAATAAGCTGATTTTAGCTACAAATAACCTCTTAAAATTTCTAAATGAAAATGTTATAAATGATTATAGATTAATGTTAAATGCAGTGGAAAATTATAAAAATGACGGATCTGTGTTGAGTGATGTTTTATATGAACTGTCAAATACAGTAAAGGAATTTATGGCCACTATAAGCACCATAGCAATGTCTATAAATGGTGTGTCTACGACTATACAACAGGCAACAGCAGCTACAGCCAGTATCGCTGAACAGAACAATGAAATGGTTAGTGCGGTACAGGATATAAATGACGCTATGCAGATGAATTTGGAGTCATCCAATAAATTAGCGAGCATGATAGCACAGGTTAAATTGTAATTGACAGTTGTGAGAGTTGGATATTTTAAAAAGATGAATAGTTTTACTATGCGGCTTTAAAGCTTTTGAATAGTCGGTACATGCCTAGAGAAAAATTAGAAATTGAATGGCTATGGAAAATGCAATGGGAATTATTAATCGTTTAATTACTGCAAATGATTTATAGCTGACTGTGTTAAAGAAGACAGTCAGCTTTTTGTATATAAATAAGAAGATTAAAATTGATAGTTTGAAACTACTGAAAAAGTACTTTTCTGAATCTGATGATAAATATAAAGTTTTCAATAAAACAATAATTGTGTAAAAAACAATTATATTAAAAATTAAACACAATATTAAATTGACAGTAATTTAAGAATATGTTAATCTTTTGAAGAATAATCCTTTAATGTATACAATGTGGTAGTAGAGAATGTTTGGTAGGTATTATTATAGTGTAAAATTTAATATGATGAGACAGACTGTGCAGCAGTATGATTTGTAGCGATATGTTTGCAATATATGAAAGAAACAGTAATAATAAACTTTTAGATATAATGAGTGCTAATTCAAAAATGCAAATTAATTGGTTTGGAATGTAAATTTGCAAATGATAAAGGGAGAAAAAGTTTTTATTATTTTTTGCTTCAATCTTGCTGTTAATTTAGAAATACAGTCTTAATTATTCAATAAATTAATTATATATAAAATTTTGCAATGCCCATTAGAAAGCTGGTTTCGGTATTGATAATATTTTCAGCTATTACAGCTACTCAAGTGGTAAATATTCTAAAGGCGGTAATTGATAGTATATTTATCTCGGGAGACATGTATGAAAATTTGGAATAGCTATTTATTTTTTATAATTTTACTGCATTTAAATAGTATATTTTATGGATTTGCTGATTCATATTATGAGAATAAAGAATTCACATTGTGGTCTTTATCACACTATGCGACTTTTTTTATTGTACTGTTTTTGTTTTCTGAAATTAATTCAAGAAAAAAATTTAAATCAAAGTCTGGAAAAAGAATTTTTTTATGGTCTATACTTTTGGCTTTAGCGGCAATATTCAATGGCTGGTTTATGGGAACAAAGAAGTTTTTTTCAGTAGTATTTGTTTTTTGATTGCTATTCAATTACTTATAAGTATAGTTAACATAATATTAATAATGAAATGTAAAAAGCTGTTTTATGAAGATTACGAAAATTATAAACTAAAAATGACTTTTAAAGAAGAAATAGAAGAAGTTTACAACTTCCTTGAAAATAATATTCATAGAAAAAGTAGACAGAAAGATATCGTATATTCAGCAGCTTTATCAACTTTTACTTTTATAATTATCTTATACGTAATAATTCCTCCTGTGCTAAGGCACAGTGATAACAGGGATAGAATAATTTATCTATCATTACCCTTTATTATTTCATTGGTTATTGCTAACAAATTGAAGAACGAAAGATATTTAACAGACCTTAATAAGTCATTAAAAGTATCAACAATTGACACTATTTTAATAATGGGAGGACTAACCTTTTACTATTATTTTGAAGGAATAGTATATTATAAAACAGGTATATACAACTTTATAGTTATGATGATACCGGTGTTTATGCTATTAAATCTACTAAATACAAACTATAAAATAGCTAAGGAGTATTGTAAGTTTATATCTGACAAAAAGAGAAAGTAATATATTATAACAGGATTTTCAAGGTTGTTTATTTTTCTCATACCTATAATGTACTAAGAATGGTGAGGAGAAAAGAAGCTGTTAAAATTTTTACTAATATATGAAAGAAGTGATAGTTTATAAATTAATAAGGGGGATTTTGTTTGAATAATTCAAAAAGGAATAGAATACTTTCAGTATTAAAATATTTTATAGTTATATTTCCTTCAGGGCTGCTATTTGAGTTAATTATTTCATCCCATAAAATAAATATTTTAAGAAGTTTTTTAATTTCACTCGGTTTTTCTGTTGGTATTTCGTTTGGGGATATGTTTCTTAAAGAAATGAATTCGGATAATGAGATGTCTGAGAGTGAAAAGTTTAATTATTCTTGTCTAAGCCTTTTTATGGGAATTTTAAGTATTCCCTCTTTTCCGCTTATAATAGCAAGTGTACTGGGAATAATTTGTGCAGTTCCAGTATTGAAATCGTCAAAAAATAAAATTGCATTGGTAGGTGTTATTTTAAGTTCCTTAGGTTTGATATTGGCTGTGATATTTTATTCAAGTTGTTTATATGCTCAAATAGTAAAAAGAAATTAATGCTATAACAGAAATAGGTTCTCGTTTTTAAAATAGAGGTTATATTAGGAACGTTTGGAGGTATGAAAAAGTATTGGAGTTAAAAGATAGATAAGGACGTTATAAATAAAAGCAAGATTAAATCAGTAAACTAACTCTTTATATATAGGTGAAATATAAACCTTTCTTTAATGGTTATAAATGGATTATATTAAACACGCAAAATATGTTATAATTGAATTTGGAAATAAAATGTGTTTATGTAATATGGAACATTGATTATAGCTAAAAAAGAGGAAAAGACAAGCTTTTTAATGGCAAAAATATTTGTTATTTTTTAGTTTGCATTTATTATGGGTGGAAAATAAAATAAAAGAGGAAGTAAATCACGACAGACAAATTTACTACGATGATAATTATATTTGAATAAATTTTTATTTGGAGGTGAGAAGAGTGGAATCGGGCAGTAGTGTAGACTGTGGGGAAAAAAGCATATATTATGGAGAAATAGAAATAAAGCTGTTAAGCTCGATTCTTCTTTATTAGGAGTTTATTTAATATTATGATTTAAATTCTATTTTTCCATATATGCTTTTCTTTAAAAACGATCTCCATATTGTCAATTCCAATAGTTTCTTTTAAAAATCAATTTATAAAACTATTTAATTTGAAGTTCAAACTGAATAATTGATTTTAAAGTTAAAATACGTGTCGGCATAAGGTTGCTGGTTGCTTTTTGCCTGTTTTTGCTATTGCTTTGTTTTATAAAGGATAAACTATATTTTTAGGAAAGTAGAGGTGGTAGTTATGGATTCTGGACCTTTACCCGGTTATTTTAATGGAAAAAGCAATAAAAAATTAGGGGCCATAGCTACTATTAAGATAGTGTGGCCCTATTAAAGGAGGGCTGCAAAATGAAAGAAATAATTCTCTCACTTATTGAGCAGGGCAAATATGCTGATGTAAGAAAAGAAATTGTTGAGATGAATGTTGTTGACATTGCACAACTTTTGGAGGAGTTAGATAAGCAGAAGCTTTTAGTAATATTCAGGATACTGCCTAAAGATATTGCATCCGATGTTTTTTCATATATTTCTAATGAACTGCAGAGATATATCGTTGAATCGATTACAGATAAGGAAATCAAGAATATTATAGATGAGCTGTTTTTAGATGATACAATTGCCTTTTTAGAAGAAATGCCTTCAAATATAGTAAAGAAGGTACTTAAAAATACTGATGAGGAAACAAGAAAACTTATCAATCAATTTTTTAATTATCCTGAAGATTCTGCAGGAAGCATAATGACAATTGAATTTGTTGACTTAAAAAAGGAAATGACAGTAAAAGAGGCATTACAGCACATTAGGGAAACAGGGGTAGACAAGGAGACAATTAATACTTGCTATGTAATTGACAACAATAGAATACTTGAAGGTGTCATATCAATTAGAAAACTAATATTAAGCGAGAATTCAACTTTAGTTAAAGACATAATGGAAACAGATGTTGTGTATATAAACACCCATGATGACCAGGAGAAAATGGCGGCTTTGTTCAAAAAATATGACTTCCTTTCAATGCCGGTAGTGGATAACGAACGACGGTTAGTTGGAATAGTAACAATAGATGATGTCGTAGATATCATAGAGCAAGCAAATACTGAAGACATTCAGAAAATGGCTGCTATACAACCTCACGAAGAAAAATACTTGAAGACAAAGGCATTGGTATTGGCAAAGCATAGAATAGTATGGCTTTTAATCTTAATGGTTTCTGCTACCTTTACAGGAAATATCATAAGAAAATTTGATGATGTATTGCAGTCAGTTGTAGTGCTTGCTTCTTTCATACCAATGCTTATGGATACTGGTGGAAATGCCGGTTCTCAGTCATCAGCGCTGATTATCAGAGGATTAGCCTTGGGGGAAATAAGACTAAAAGATGCTTTAAAAGTTCTTTGGAAGGAGATTCAAGTAGGCTGTCTTGTCGGGCTGGCTTTATGTGCAGTGAATTTTGTAAGAATATACTATTTGGAAAAAATTGACTTTATGATATCTGTTACTGTAAGCATAACCTTATTATTTACGGTCATATTAGCAAAAATTGTAGGAGGTATATTACCTATCTTAGCAAAAAAATGCAGGCTAGACCCTGCAATTATGGCCGGTCCACTAATAACAACTATAGTTGATGCTGTAGCTCTTTCTATATATTTCTCAACGGCCGTATGGTTATTGGGTATATAGACAAAACTGTTCTAAAAGGTCTTCCTTGATCCGATGAAAAGGAGGGCCTTTTATTTATATCCTTTCCACCGGGAATACTAAAATGTAAAGAAGTGGTTCATAAATAAAAAAGACTGTACGATATATAATACAAATTGCTCTCAATAATTAATTATAAAGGGAAGTGTTTATTTATGAAGAAAGTATCTACTGCAGCCGATAGGAAAGAAGTTTCACTGACTATTTATAATGATGGATTTGGTACTGTTAAGGAAACACGAAACGTAAATCTTACCTGTACTGAGACGGAACTCATTTTTGCTGATGTGGCTCAGCAGATTGAAACTGATTCGCTTTTAGTGGAAGGACTGAACGTTTTAGAGTTCAACTATGATTATGACTTGGTTAATAGGGATAAACTTCTCAAAAAGTACATTGATAAAGAAGTTTATCTAAAGGACAGAAAAACCGGTGAAAAAAAGAGTTGCCGCCTTCTATCGGTAGAGCCTTCCGGGAAATGTGTATTGGAGGATAATAGTACAAAAGAAATATATATTGATCCCCAAGAAGAGATTATTCTTCCTTCCCTTCCTTCAGGACTTATTGTAAAGCCCGCTCTTGTTTGGAAGATTGATAAGTCGACGTCGGAAGAAGTTAAAGTTTCTTATCTTAGCAAGGGTTTTAATTGGGATGTAAACTATGTTATAGAGATTTTGGAGAAAACCTTAAATATTGCAGGATGGGCAGAAATTGAGAATAAAAGTGGTGCAACCTTTGAAAATGCAAAAATAAAACTTATTGCCGGAGATGTAAATAGAGTTGAGGACGATGACGAGATGTATGTCTTGAAAAAACGCATTTATGAATGTGCACTCTCTCCTGCACCCCAAGCGGAGGAAAAAAGTTTTTTTGATTATCATATGTATACATTGGTGAATCCTTCAACATTGAAAGATAATCAAACAAAGCAAATAAATATCTTAAACGGTCTGAATGTGCCTTATAAAAAATATTACATGCTTGACCGGGATGATGAAAAGGTAAATGTAATTATTGAATTCACAAATAAAAAAGAGTGTGGTTTGGGGTATCCCTTGCCTAAAGGGAAAATCAAGCTGTATAAAGCTGATGAAGCAGACAATTCTCTTGAATTTATTGGCGAAGACAGTATAGATCACACTCCAAAGGATGAAAACATTAAACTTACCATTGGCAATGCTTTTGACATTACCTTTGAGTTCATGGAAGTTGATAGGAAAAAAATAAATGGATTTGAACATTATAAGTATGTATGTTATATTAGTAACCATAAAGAAGAAAGTGTAGAAGTACGTTTTGAACATTATATTTGGGGTATATGGGAAATGGTTCGGGCAACCCATGAATATTCAAAGAAAACATCGAGGACTATTGAATTCAATGTGGATGTACCGGCTGACAGCAAGATGTTAGTGGAATTTGAATATAAAATAGACCAGCGAAGAGAAATTAATATAAGATAGTAATGCATTCAAAATTATATTGTGAGATAATTATTCCAAGTCCTCACACTAAAGAGGTTATAGAAAAATGTAACTTCAGAAAGTGGGAGGATTTTTTGCAGTTTAGGTAAACTTTGATGAAAGTTAACTAAAAGTTTCTAAAATTAAATAAAATGAATATTGAATGAGTAAAGAATTACGACCAAAATGGATAAAGATTAATTAAAACTCGAGGTATATTGACAATGACAAATAAGGAAATGCTGCGTATTGCCATGGAACAATCCGCTATGGACTTGAATTGTAAAGCTGAGGATTTTTTGCAGAATAATCCCGTGGTGGTAAAATTCCGATTGGGACCCTCGGCCAAAAGATATTATAAAGAGCCAATCGCATGTAATTTTGTTTCCTACGGAAATAATGTCGTTGCATCGGTAAAAGATGATTATCGTGAAATTGTAACGGAATATATCAATAAGTTTGAGTTTTACCATTGTTTTGAGACTCCAAATATGCACTGGCTGGATGAGCGCCTTGCTAAAAAAGGACAGAGAATCTGCTTTATGGCTGAGTATTATTTACCGGACGTCAATAAATTGCAACCATTACCTTGTGATTTTGAGTTGAGGATTTTGGAACCCCATGATTTTCTGGATTTATATAAGCCGGAATGGAGCAATGCTTTGTGCAAAGACCGCAAGGAGTTGGATGTACTTGGCATTGGAGCCTATGACAGAGATAAGCTTATTGGACTTGCTGGTTGCTCGGCTGACGCTGATTTGATGTGGCAGATTGGTGTGGATGTACTGCCTGAATATCGTAGAAAAGGAATTGCATCCGCACTTACCAGTAGACTGGCTATAGAAATATTGGAACGAGGTAAGGTCCCGTTTTACTGTTCGGCTTGGTCAAATATCCGGTCAGTACGAAATGCAGTAAAGAGTGGATTTATTCCGGCATGGGTGGAGATGACAGTTAAGCCACAGGAGGTAATTGATGAAATGAACAAATAGAAAAGTGCCATGAACAATATTATATCTATTAGGCAGGTGTATATGGAATGGAAGAATATAATGAGCTGTTAGAACGCTTTGTGCAAGAAAATATAATGCTTTTGGGAAGTAATTTGGTTGGAATATATTTACACGGATCTGCTGCGATGGGATGCTTGAATGCTAAAAAGAGCGATATAGATCTTATAATAGTGGTAAAAGATGATATCTCAAAGGAAACCAAGCGGAAGTACATAGACATGGTAGTGGAACTTAACAAAGAAGCTCCGGCAAAGGGAATAGAATTAAGCGTTGTGAAAGAGGATGTTTGCAATCCTTTTGTATATCCCACACCCTTTGAATTACACTTTTCCAATGCACATTTAGAATGGTATCAGTCAAATCCGGATGAATATGTAGACAAAATGAAGGGGACAGATAAAGATCTGGCAGCACATTTTACTATCATCTACCATAGAGGGAAAACGCTCTATGGGAAGGAAATCATGGAAGTATTTTCGATTGTCAATAAAGAAGATTATTTTGATAGCATTTGGCATGACGTAAAAGGGGCAAGAACAGAAATTATTGATAATCCAATGTATATCATTCTTAATCTGTGCAGAGTATTGGCATATGTAAAGGAAAACCTTATTTTATCAAAGAAGGAAGGCGGGATGTGGGGGCTTATTAATGTTCCTGACAAATTTCGGAATTTGATTTCAGCTGCTATGGAAGAGTATCAAAATGGTGTAATGATGTCCTTAGATAAGGTGCTTGCAGAAGAATTTGCGGACTATATGCTGGAGCAGATAAGGAATACGCAGGAAGGTCTAGTGAGTTTGTAATAGTCTAATCAGCATGATTTACTCTGTATCAATATTTAGCTAAAACCAATAAACTGTTTTATCGACTAAGTATGTTTTATTCATTGTGGAAATAATTGTTGATAAGTTTTAAATAAACTCCAATGGCTTTCTAATGAAAAGTTCGAATAACTTTTCATCTATTTGAATCATGTCTATTTTCTTTCAAGGAAGCCTGGGAAACATTAATCAATCATACTGAATTTAAAGATTGGGGAGAACTACAAAGAGAATGATTAAAAAATAACTTACTATAAGATAATAAATATGAGGATTTAAAATATTTCTTTAGAAAAATAACACGTAGTTAAAATGCAAATTAATACAGTAGAAAATTACATCATTAATGGAAAAGGATCCAACTATAAAGAGTGAAACAAAATTACTAAATAAAAATTTAGCTTTTTGAGGAAATTAACTGGAGCAACCTAAATCAATGTCTGCTCTAGTTTTTGTTTACATAGTAAAATATATTCGAAATAATAATGGTGGCTGTCGAAGAAGTTTACGTAGGTGACTGGACCGGAGCTGGATATATTGTAATGGATGACAGTGGTGCAGCAGGCTACATGACAAGTGGAGGCATTGCTGGAGGAGCGTCATCTATAAAGACAGACCTTGCATTCCTTGCTAATTTAGGATTCGGAATAGCAGATGTAGTAGAATCTGTAAATTTAATAATATTTGAAGTAAAAGCACTGGCGTTAAGCAGGGTTCTAGGAGTGATAGTTGTAGGACTTGCTTTCTGGCTTAATATTTTACAGTTTGTGGAATACGGTTAACTCTATACAAAGGCTATAAAAATGGTAATTATGAAACCAGGCAGGAACTTATAGAAGATTTGTTATGGAATATTGGTTAACGTTAGCTACCTTTGGAATAGCGAATTATCTAAAATTTTTTGCCAAAAAGTTAGCTTTATAAAATAAAGACTTATGGAAATAATTAGAAAAATACTGCTGAGAATATTACAAACAATACGGTACCATACGATATTTATAGCGCAGTTAAAAAGTTGGGAGTATTTTACGGTGTCGTAAAAAATTGTAGAAAGTAAGAGTGAAGATGAGCTGGATTGACTGAAAAAAGCAAAGAATTTATTTATATTTACCGATAATTAATTAAGGAAGCTTTACAAGAAAATTATAGAACAAACACAAAAAAATTAAAATCAAGTACAAGAGAGAAAATTTGCAAAATTTAAGTGCTTAATAATGGAAAAATAACTTAGTTTACAAGGATGCTAAAAGTGTTAATACAATAGATATATTAATGATTGGTTAAAAGTATTCTTCTAAAGTAAATTGACACTATTCTCAAGTGTATGTTACTTGAAATTATTCGCATTTACGAATATAATAGTTTTTGAGTATTTTACACTATTGAGGTGGAGAATATGGAATATATTACTGCAAAAGAAGCAGCTAAAAAGTGGAGTCTTACTGTCAGGCGAGTACAAGTTTTATGTTTACAAGGCCGGATTGAAGGGGTGTCACGACTTGGAAATATATGGGTAATACCTAAAAATGCAAAAAAACCTAGGGATGCAAGAATGAAAAATAACAAAAAACATAATTCTTTTACATAAGTAAAAGAGAAAAGATAGTATGACTAGAGGATTTAATGTTCTGATCAATTTTAATTGAAAAGGTATTTTGACTAATGTCGTGGTTACATTTAATGATAATAAATAGGAACTTTGGAGTCGAAGTAACAATAAAGTTAATTTGAAATTTTGGACAATAAATTAAAAGAAAGATAAAAATCATATATGCAATTATTTAAATAAACTTGCATTATTAGTTTATAAGAGAAGAACTCAGACTAACTCATGAAACTTACAGAATTAAGTTAACTTATTTATATGAAGTGGACACTTAGTAGTAAAGTTCTATGTCCATCATATTCATCATATTGCAGTTGAATGTGATGAAGTGTTTAAATGAAGTTTCTGCGTTCCGTTGTTAACTGATGTTTAAGCAAAGATTGAAAGTTATGCCAGGGATGCTAATGAAGAAACTCCATATAGAAGTGACATAATACCTTGTCATATGTTATTAGGTATAATAGTACTTAGTAGGTGGAGACTTAACAATGAGATTGAAAATATCATTTGATTGTAAAATTGAAGATTTATTTAGAGAAACCCGTTTTAAAAAGTTTTGCGAGTACTGTAAAGAAAATGGAATTTTTTACTTAGGTCAGATTGAAACGATTGATTTTGTAATGTTTAAAAGTTTAATGAATGTTTCTGAGGAAGAAAAAAACGATGTAAAGGAATACTGGAAAGCACTTGTAGATATTGCAAATGGAGTGCTTAAGCAAGAGGATTATTTTCATGATAAATATGGTATATATTCAGAAACAGGTATATGTGAAGAACATACGGTAATAGTCGAAATTAATTCTAATAATTTCAATGACAACGCTTCTAAAGATTATATATGTGATTCAGGGCATTTTAATTCTTTTAAAGAGTCAAAAATAGCATTTTTAATTAAAAAAGCTGAAGAGTACTTTTCTTCTAATAAGTCTGTTATACCTATTAATTCATGTAATGAACCGATATTTTGGAAAGGTTTATCAGATTCGGAAATCCAAATTGTTAATGAAAACCCGAATTTATTTTATAAATGTTCTAGCAAAAGATTTGTTCTAGTTAAATGGATAATTGATGAAATAGAATGTTTGTTTAGAAAAAAAGGTGAATTAACACTGGATATCAATAGTATTTACTTTCACTTAGGTAAATATTTTGGCGTATCATCGTTTCATCGGCAAAATCTCAGTAATCTGTTATCTACGAATGAAACATTAGAATATTCTGACTTTAAATTAATTAGAGAAAAATATACCAACTATTATTATAAAATATTGGGTTTTGAAGTTACAGAAGAAAATTATTGTTCGAAAGAAAAAATTGCAGTGGAAAGAAAAGCTATTGATTTAACTTTAGAACTTAAAAAGTTTCTAAACGACACTTTTGATGAAAAGTTATATGAAATTAATTCTACAATTGGCGGTATTTCTGAAAATGAAATTGATAAAGAAATTTACAATAGAATAATTATGGCAAAAGAAGATTTGGGTAAGGACATATGTATATGGTGCATAAAGAATATTGAGGGAGTTATAAAAATTGATAATATTTTAAAGAGCTACATTAAGTTACATGAAGAAGTTAAAAAATTTAGAACTGAATTATCCCAGTTGATAAACTCAATTAATTATAGCAATTATAGTGCAAGGGTTTCTCTTTTGATAATGGCCACTAAATTTGATAATTCCAACAAAGCTAAAATTTTATCATTATGCGAAAAGGCGAAAATTAATTGTGTAAGTGAACTGAATCGATTATTATCATTAGATATAATAGATAGAGATTATATACAACTTATAAACTTTATTAAGTGGTTATGTCAAGATATTAGGAAAAAGTTAAAAGATGAATTAAATATATTGCTTAAAAACGATAGAGTTGAAACTGTTATAAAGAGAAGAGCATCTGGAGTGACATTGGAGGAAATTGGAAAAGGATTAGGCCTTACTCGAGAGAGAATTCGTCAAATTGAAAAGAAGTTTCTTAATCAATTTGGCAGTTATGTTGTAAGACTTAATCCTCATCTTATTTTAAGTTCATTTGCTGAAAATCCTGCATTTATCAAGATTGAGGAAATCAGTAATATTTTTGATGAAAAGACAGAAATATTTATTTACTGTCTGAAAGAATATAATTGCTCAGCTGCACTCTGGATAGAACAGTTATGTGGTTTTGCTGTGGGGGAAGTATCATGGTATGAGAAGGTAAAAAAGTGTCTGGATGAGTTGCCAGAAATGATTGAAATGTCAGAAGTAGATTCATTGGTAACTAATATTACTGAGATAACCAAAGCACCAATAGACCTTAAAAGCATGATACTTAGCCAATACATATTATCAGGAAAAGTACTTTCGAGAAAGAAAATGAGTCTTTCGCAAATTTACTTTGCAGTATTAGAAAAATACTATAAAGATGGCATTAAACTCTACGATACTTTTGAGGCTATGCGTTTTAGAGGTTATGTTAGAGATATGTTTGGTGATATCGATTTACCAGACAATAACAGAGCAATTGATATGGTAATTAGCCGATTAACTGTTTTGTGCGATAGAGGAAAATATATATTGCCGAGTAAGGTTAATGTTCCGATGGAGCTTCTTGAAAAAATTCGAGATTATATTGATAAGTCTGATAGAAATGTTATTATGTTTGCAGAGTTATTTGAGCGTTTTAAGAATGAGCTTATTGAGAAGAGTAATGTCACGAATAGATACTTTTTGCAAGGGGTGCTAAAATATTATTATCCCAATGATTATTATTATACACGTGATACGCTCAACAAAGACAGTAATAGTGAAGCATCCATACGGATTGCTATTGAGGAGTTTGTGAAGCAAGAAGGACGAGTTGTGTCTAAAGGGGAACTAAAAGAAGAATTTCCAGGTATATCAGATGCAGTACTATTAAATGCGTGTTCAACTAATCCTAATTTAATATTATGGGATTTTGGACAATATATTCATTCAGCGATACTAAACATTGACGAGAATGATTATATAAATGTTTGTTCAATAATACAGCGGAATATTGGAGATGGATTTGTTACTTCAAGAAAGCTATTTGATATACTTTATATGGATTATACTGAATTTATTGCAAAGAACAATATACATAATCATAACGCCCTTTTTGGTGTACTTACCTATATGTTTAAGGAAGAATTTGAGTTTAGAAGGCCTTATATTGCTAATAAAGGAAGTGTGATACGTTCTACTTATGAAATTTTAAAAGATTATTTTTATGATTATGATGTACTTAAAATTTCAGAACTTAAAAATTTCTGCGATGATATGCAGATAAGAATAATGAATTTTGAGGCTTTAATTGATGAGTTAAGTGATGAATTTATAAGAATTGATATTGATACCTGTATAAGAAAAGATAGTTTAAATTTAACACAAGATTTAATTGAAAAAATTGATGAGATTACATCATCTTTTATGATGAATAAAGGTTATATTTCATTAAAAAAGATTAACGATTTTTTCTATTATCCGGATTTGGGAATTGAATGGACTCAGTTTTTGCTTGAATCAATAATATATGAATATAGTAATAAGTTAAAAATAATCAAGCTTGATTATAGAGACTATAGATATGTTGCAGGAATTATTGTTGATCGTAAATATGGTATTAATACATATGAAGAAGTTTTAAGACATGCTTTAAAAACGGAATCTGAACGTATGCCTTTTAAAAATATTGAAGAGATAGAAGAATGGTTGAAAGAGCAGGAACTTATATTAAAAAATATTCCGCAGACATTATTTGATAAAGGTATTATAAGTCGGGAAGAGTATGGTTACATAAGTATAAAATGAATGTTGCTTTTATTATCTATGCTAGGAGGATTTAAATGTATAACTATGAATGGGATCCAAACACGGGTGGATATATTCTTACAACAAAGATGGCAGGAATAACAAAAGAGTTAAGACCTGTATTTTATGAAGAGTTGGAACTATTGGGCTTAAAAAAATGGGGATGGAAATACCCAAAAACAGAAAAACCCTTGCTTTGGGCTGAAACGAGGAGATATATATATAGAGGAAGGCTTGTTGCTGAAGCTGGTGGAGGTGGATTGTATTCACGTCCAACTTTAAAAGTATTAGAAGAAAATTTAATAATAGAACCTGTTGATGTTGAGAATATGGTTGAAAAAAATAAGATTCTTATGAATGGGATTGTTCAAAGTACACTTGAAAATATATACAGTACATTTAACAAATATAAAAGTAGAAAATATGATGTTTTTTATGTCGCATTTAGTGGAGGGAAAGATTCTATTGTGTTACTTGATTTAGTCCAAAGAGCACTGCCGCATAACGAATTTAAGGTAGTATTTAGTGATACAACAATGGAAGTATCAGATACTTATAAAGCAGTTGATAAAGCTAGAGAAAGATGGAATACTCTTGACTTTTATATTGCTAAATCAATGTATACTGCCCAAGAATCTTGGAGACTTTTCGCTCCTCCCGGTAGAACTCAAAGATGGTGTTGCAGCGTACATAAATCTACGCCGTCAATACTTTTACTTCGAGAAGTAGCCAAGAAAGACAATTTAAAAGTATTAGTATTTGATGGTGTTAGAGCAGAAGAAAGCGATGCTAGAGCCACGTACTCTATGACTTCAGATGGAAAAAAACATTTTACCCAATCAAATTGTAGTCCATTAATAAATTGGAATACTGGAGAACTATACTTATATATTCTGGAAAATGATTTGCTGCTAAACGATGCATACAGGTATGGCGCAATTCGTGTTGGATGTGCTATGTGCCCAATGGCATCGTCATGGTGGGAGTATATTGCCAATACTGTTTATGATAAAGATATGGCACCTTTTATAGAAATAATTGACAATAATGCTAAAAATAAATTTTCAAAGAGAACTGAAAGGGATAAATACTTAAATGAAGGAGGCTGGAAGGGGCGAGTAGGAGGAAGAGATTTAGATTCAGGAGGTAATAGAGTAATAGAAACGTATGAGAAAGGCTTACTTACTTTATATGTGAATGAAGTTCATAGTAATTGGAAAGAGTGGATCAAAGCTATAGGCATATTATCTTATGAAGGAAATAACGAATATTTAATTAACCATAAGGGAAGTTTTTACCGATTTACAGTTGAAAAAACAGATGTTGGATTAAAAATTCAAATTGATAGTTCCGAGAGAACGAAAGAAGCAATTAGATTTTTATATCTTTTAAAAAATGTATTTAATAAAGCTGCTTACTGCGTTTATTGTAAAGTATGTATGGTAGAATGCCCAGTTGGAGCTTTAAATGTAGAAAGTGGTAATATTACTATAAAAAATAACTGTAATCATTGTGAAAGCTGCCTTGATATGCCAAAGGGATGTTTGGTTGCAAAATCTTTATATGTAACAGCAGGAGGGAAAAATATGAATTTAAAAGGTATTAATCGATATCAACATTTTGGTTTTAGATCAGAATGGTTGAGGTATTATATTGAACTGGGTGACGGTTTTTGGAGTTGTGATAAATTAGGCAAATATCAATTTGATGGATTTAAAGTATGGTTAAAAGAAGCAGAAATCACTAGTAATAATTCTCTTACAGATTTAGGGAAAGAAGTTTTTAGGTTAGGAGTAAACGATATTAGAACCTGGGCAATAATTCTTAACAATTTAGCTTATAACTCTACAATAATAAGATGGTTTGTTCAGAATATTCAATTCGGATTTAAGTACTCAATACAAGATATAATTACCTTACTTGGTGAAGAATATTCTTTGTCAACTAGAGAAAATGCTATTACATCTGTAAAGGAGACGATTAAATTTTCACCTATTGGAATAGAACTTGGGTTTGGTAATTATGAAATTAAAGGAAAAAATATCATATCTATTACACGGACTGGATGGAGTCAACCAGATGCATTGGTAATCTTATATTCGCTTTATAAATTTGCAGAAGTTAGCGAAGGTTATTATAGTTTTACATTGACAGATCTTATGAGCGATAATGTAGAACGTATAGGTATAAGTCCTGCACAAATATTTGGAATAGATAAAGAAATGTTGAAAAGGTTAATTCAAGGCCTTGCATGGGAGTATAAAGATTTTGTAAGGGTTGCCTTTAATAAAGATTTAGATAATATATATTTAAATCAAGATAAAACGTCACTCGATGTTGTGAAAATGTTTTAATTATGGCGAAGGAGAGATTAGGTATATATGGCGAGAATATATAAAGATTATATATCAATTGATAAAGATTTTATTCCTGTATTTAGTAAGAACTGGGATAAGAAATATCCGGATAGATGGAAGTCTTTCTATCCGCATAACACATTTAAAGATATATTAAATGATTTAGCCAGTTCTCTTGAAATGAGTTCCAATGAGAGTAGAAAGTCACTTTGGATATCAGGTCCGTATGGAACAGGGAAGACGTTTGCATCATTTGTTATAAAACATATATTAGAAGACGATATTGAAGACGTAAAGACATATTTTGAAAAGCAAGAAATATCACTATCTTTATTCAACAGATTTTCCGGATTAAAACAAAAGAATGACATTCTTGTTGTTCATCGTTCGTCATCTTCTGGCATTATTGGGGACAATAAGCTGTTTAGTTCCATACAGGAATCTATAAAACAAGCATTGGATGAAAAAGGATATACATATAAAGGTGGAAAAAGTTTGCGGGATGTCATTTTGGATACACTTACCGATCCAAATTCTTTATTTAATTTTTCTGGTGCATTTAATAAATATAAAGAAAAATTTACTGAATATTCAAGTTGTGAAGATGTAATAAGAGATCTTAGAGAATTGGATATTGAAGAATCATTGGATTTGCTGCAGCGAATTATGGAAGTTGCAGATAGAGAAGGGTTCAACTGGTCACGTACTCCTGAAGACATTATAGCGTGGATAGAGGATATAATTAAAGGTAATAACCTCTATGCAATTGTGTTTATTTGGGATGAGTTTTCTGACTTTTTTCAGAATAATCAAAAATCTATAACTGGATTTCAGGAATTAGCACAAGCATCGGGGACTATACCGTTTTACTTTTTGCTTATTACGCATAAAGTTCATTCTTCATACTTACCTGACCCTGATGTGAAAAAGAAAATTGAAGCACGATTTAAACTAAAAAATATAGAAATGGCAGATACGACTGCATTTATGCTTATGAAAAATGCTTTGAAAAAAACAGAGGATTTAAAAGATGAATGGAATGCTATATCCAGAGAATTATGGACTAAAGTTGAAAAAATGGTATCTAGGATAAATGGTAAATATACTACGGATGTTAAAAATGATGAATTAAAAGAGTTATTGCCATTACATCCTTATGCAGCATATATGCTTAAAGAAATATCTTCATCTATAAGTTCAAATCAGCGTACTATGTTTCAGTTTCTCAGCGGAGATCCTGGTCAAGATGAACAAGTAAAGCATAATTTTCGCTGGTATATTGAAAATCATTCTTTAAATGGCTGGTATTTTCTTACATGCGATTATATTTGGGATTATTTCTTTAACTTTGACAACGTTGATCTTGATGAAGGAACAAGAAATATTATAGCTCACTATAATACTTTTGAGAATCAATGTGAAAATGAAGATGAAAAGAGAGTATTAAAAACTGTATTATTGCTTTGTGCTATGAATCAAAAGGGTTTGGGGGCTCTTGTACGAAGTTCAACAAATATAATGAAACCTACTCTTTCAAACATTTCTTATGCGTTCGAAGGTACAGTTTTACAAGATAAAATTCGCATTATAATGGATAAGTTTGTAAAAAAAGGTATCCTTGGAGGTATGCCCGAAGGACAAGATATTTTATATGTTACTCAATCACGAAATCTTGATGAGGAAAGGTATAGACAGATTAAGGAAGACTTGCTTAACAGTATTAAATTCGAAAAGCTTGTATCAGATCAAAATTACAATATCGCGGGACATTTCAAGCTGTCGGGTTTTGCAAATACAAGATTTGAAGTTATTTATTCTACACATATAGACGTGCGAAGAAAACTTGCAGATATCGAAAGTTTGCCCTTAAATAAGGTTCCACTAGTGTTTTTGTTTGCTAAGACAGAAGAAGATTCTGTAAAGAATAATTCAATAATTGATAGAATATTGAAGGAATACCAAAGGGATATAATTATAGCAGATATGTCATCTGAACCTCTAGGTGAACAGCGGTTTGATAATTTTATAGAAATGAAAGCTAAGGCACGCTATTTTCATACAATTGATCCTAATCAGACAAAACTGTACGATAATAATGCAAAAAATGTTATCGAAGAGTGGAAGTCCAAACTAGATATTACTACTATAACGTTGTATTCGAAACATGAAATTCCTATTCAAATACAGGGAAATGTCAGTTTTAAAGAACGAATAAAAGAACTCAATGCAAAACTCTATACTTATGGTCTTGAGACAATAACTGATAATGATAAGCTCTTTTCTGAATCGGGATTTAGGGAAACTGTTGCAGTTATGGGGATGGATAAAGCTCCTATTACATCAACTTATAGTTATCTTAACTTAATTAAGAAGAAACTTTTAGAAGCAAATATATGGAGCCATTATGACTATGTGAAGATGAATTCATATCATGCGGTATCTCAGATGAAAATTGCTGTTGAAGAACTAATTGCAAAGAGTTTTTCTAATAATAGTTCCGTGAGAATTGCTGATATTTGGAGTATACTTCAAAGTAAGCCTTTTGGACTCATGAATTGTACTGGATCAGTTTTTATTATGGGATTCTTACTAAAAGAATATGCAGACAATAAGTTTTATAAAAAGGATGGAATTAATACAGTGCCTTTAACACATGACGGTTTAGCTGATATGATATTTAGTATTATTAAAGGCCAACCTAAGTCTGAAAATCTTTCTATCGTAAAAATGACTCCAGAACATGAAATTTTTTGTAAGATTACTGGCGAAATATTTAGAATACCATCAGATAAACAAAATAGTATTCAGGATATAGCACATGAAATAAAGACATATTTGCCAAATGCAAACTTTCCGTTATGGTCGCTTAAACCTTATATAGAGGAAACAGATACTTTTGGATTGAAAGATAAAGTATTGCCTATTATTGATTTGCTTTGCGAATTCATATCTACAGACAAGAAAGAAGGAAGAGATGAAACGAAAATTGCAGAAGAAATAGCACAATTATACCAAAGTGATGCAGGGATAAAAGAATATCTAAAGAATATAGTGACAAGTGACAACCTAAAAACTGGAATGGAGATTTACGTGGCTCAGAAAAGGCCTGAATTAATACAGCTGGCAAGAAAACTTGGAATTGCAGATAAAGCATATATTTCTGAACTAAAAAATAAGCTTACTTATGATTCTTCGTGGCTCTGGAATAAAGGTGATATCGACAAAAAAATTGAAGAAGTTTATGAAGACTATAAGCTGATAGATAAAATAAACAGAATACTTACTAGAAAGGTGAGCTCTTTGCAAGAAGCAGCTTTTGGTATTCGTGACAAAATTAGCGCGATTAAGATGCCGTATGAATTTTTTAAAGATAGTTGCAAGAACTTAAACACGGTGTTTTTGCTTTTAATTAGTATCTACAAGTCAAGTAGTATTAGAGATGAAAACAAACAGGCTTTGGCAAGCGAGTTGGAACAGAAATCTGATGAACTTAATAGTTTTTTCAATAACCAATATAATTTGTTTAGAAAAAGAATAAGTGAGGTTTTAAATATAGAAATTTGTGATGAGGAATGTAGAGAACTTTATAATAAAGTGGATTCTAATGTTATAGGAGGAGATATTGAACAATATGTTCAAACTTTAAAACAGTATTATGTTCAATATCAAAAAAATAAGAAGTATAATTTGTTGATTGAAAAATGGAGGCAACTTACTGGTGTGGAAACGCCTTCAAAATGGTCTGAGATTTATAGAATACCAATTTTATGTATGTTTTCTGATGAGTTAGATGATGCGAGGGCAGCTTTTGGAATTATTAATAGGACTCAGACATCGATAAATGAAGAGCAAATTAGCTCTGCAATAAATTTTTTGACAAATAGTAATAATATGTGTAAATTAAAGGATGTTTCCCTATGTAATACAATATTTAAGGAGTTTATTTCAGGTGATTATGACATAATTATTGATGATAATGATATAGAAAATATTAAAAACATTCTGTTAAGAAGACTAAGTAACAATGTATATGAATGGTATGTACGTAAAGGGGAGATTGATAATATTATAAAGGAATATGCTTCTGATAAATACAGGAAAAGTTATTATTCAGTAGTGTTCCAGAAAATAGATAGTTTATCTCCTGAGATGGCGAAAGACTACCTTAAGGAACTTATAAAAAATGAACCTCTGGTTGGAATTAGAATAATGAAAAATTAACACGGAGGGTATATACTGTGAATGTAAAGTCATTTGAAGAACTTATTGAATATATAAATGATGATTTAAAGCATAAGGAAGCTCGCATTGTACGTTTTATAAATGTAGAGAGTCTTTCTATGTGGGTAAAAGTTAAAGCTTTTCTAAACGATAAGTGTACCAAAACAATACGGTTATCAGAATATTGTGCTGGAAATGATTTAACCCCTAATATAAATAGATTGATTAACGATTTAAAAAACATAAATGAGCAAACCTTAATAATACCGTTATCTGAACATTTGCGTATAAACAATATAGATGCAGATAGATGTTTAGAAAGAATACTAAAAACAGAATTTATTAATGATGTTGATGAAAAGAGAATAAGAGTATTTATACCTATTTATCGTATGAAAAATAAGCTGATAGATTTAATTGAAAAAGATCAAAGGTATAAGAATCATATAATATTTCTTGAAACGGGTCAAGATGATGATTATGCTCTTACTATAGTATCAAGTGATATTGATATCAATATAAAAGGTAATAATTTGTATGGGTATAGAGAATATCTTAATTATTGGGAAGAAAATCCTAGTAAACCTATAATACTACATACAGCCAATGCCAAGTATTATGCGGATATTATTTTTTCTGATAATGTAAAAGTTTTAATCACTGCTTTTGATTTGCTAAAATATCATTATAATTTAAGTGGAGCAATTAAAGAATCATGGGGTGAAGAATCTCAATGGAAAGAACTTCTTAATCGAATGAAAAGCAATAATGGATTAACAAGTGTTTTTGAACATCTGTTTAATATTCCTAAATTTAATGCAAAAAATCTGCTGTCAAGATGGAATAATTTTTCGGATTTTCAAAAATGGGCAGTATGGCTTTGGGCAAAGCTAGAGGGAAGAAGTGGCTATTTAGGAATAGTACTTGATAGTAACTGTACCTGGCAAAACTTTGTTGAAAACATTATAAACTCAATATTCAAAATTGATATTAAAATGAGTCAATTTAAAGAGTATTATTATGAGCGAAAAGAATATATATACTGCCTTTCAGTAGATAATTTACCGAGAACATTTTGGAATGAATTTGAAAATATCAATGTTGAGGATAAGATATTTTATCTTACTGATTGCACGTTAAAGGAAAGGAATGAAGTATTTAATATACTTCATTCCGAAAGGATAAATTCCAAGAACAAAGATGCAATAAAGTACGTATACCCTTACTTATATGCGTACATTGATGAATATATCTTTGAAGATGAGAGGTTTACGGAATATTTCGCTAAATATAAGATACAAAAAGTAGAAAATTTGGTAGATGAAAAATTTATTGAAACGGTAAAAAAATATGCTGCTTTTAAGGGGATTTGGTGGGAATTAGATAGTAGAAATAAAATTATAGATGAAATATATGATTCTGATTCTGTTATTTATTGGATTGATGCCTTAGGAGTAGAATATCTTAGTTTAATAAAGTATATTCTTAAAAGTAAATATGGGAGTTTGTTCTACAATATTAGAATAGGGTATGCGAATATTCCAACTACTACTGAATGTAATAATGATTTTGTAAAGTCACGTAATAGTGCTACGCCATTTAGAGAGTTGGATAGATCTAAGCATGAATCTATAGAATATCCAACTTATATTTCCTATGAATTTGAATTGATTGAAAAGGCATTGAAAGAAGCGACTTCGTTGTTAACTGAATATGATAGAGTTATAATAACTTCAGATCATGGAGCAAGTAGGTTGGCTTTATTAGGTAAAGGAGTTACAGTTAAGGCTAAAGAAACTTCGAGAGTAGAACGCCATGGAAGGTATTGTATTGATGATAATGTTCAATATGGCTCTGAATTTTCAGGATGTATTGACCATGGACAGTTTCATGTATTTGCTGATTATGATAGGTTTAGTATAAGTGGTGGCGCAAAAGGTGAAATACACGGTGGCGCTAGCTTGGAAGAGGTATTAGTACCGGTGATCGAACTTTCAAAAAAAAATTTTGATGAAGTTGATATTCCTATATTGCTCACAAATGAGGTTAGATTGAAAGCTGGTCAAAAAGTTGTTATTAGATTTAAGCTTAAGAAAGATTATAATAATTTGTATGCGGTGATTGGAAATACAAGGTATAAATGTATTAAAGATGGTGAATGTTGGTGCTTTGAACCTGCTGTTGATAAGAGGGAAGTATATAAGGCAAAAATTGTTGCTAATCGCACTTTAGGAACAATAGAATACAAGATAATTAAAGGAATATCATCAAATTTTGATATATAGAAGGTGAAATCTGTGACTGAGAAACTTAAAAAATATTTTTCAGATATGCTAGTTTTTAAATCGCCTGAACAAGGTAAATTTTTTTCAACTTTAAGTTTGCCTTCTTATATGAGAGATTGGATACTTATGAAGTTTGCTGATCAAAATGGTGTAATTGATAAGGAAGAGGTAACTGCTTATGTGAAAAGAGTAATACCTAAAAAAGAAAACTGGGAGCAACTTAAGTATGAAATGGCGAGAAATTATCAAAGTGTAAGGTTTCTTGCAAAAGTAAAGGTAGAGATTGATCTTACTACAAGAACTGCTTTGTTCACTTTACCTGACTTTGGTGTACCAAAGAAAAAAGGTGAAGCTGTTGTAGATTGGGATACAATAGAGGTAAATAAGGATTATCTTTTATCACCAAACGAAGTCTGGGGGATTGTTGAACTGGTTTGTGATGAGAGCGATAGTACCAAAAATGAAAGTAAAATTAAAATGATAGATTTTAGGCCATTCTGTCCTTATAATATAGATTTAGATTATTTCATTGAAGCACGAAAAGGGTTTACAATTGATGAATGGATAGATGTTGTATTAAGTGCAATTGATTATAATCCTGCAGGCTATGTAAGTAATACTCAGAAACTTGCAATGCTGAGTAGATTGCTCCCATTTGTAGAAAAAAGAGTTAATCTTATTGAATTAGCGCCAAAGGGAACTGGTAAGTCTTATTTATTTTCTCAAATAAGTAAATATGGTTGGCTAGTTAGTGGTGGAAGCATTTCAAGGGCTAAAATGTTCTATGATATTGGTAAAAGAACGAGTGGACTTGTCTCGCACTATGATTATGTGGCTTTTGATGAAATACAAAGTATAACTTTTACAGATAAAAATGAAATGCAAGGGGCTCTAAAAGGTTATTTAGAGAGTGGTGAATACCGGGTTGGAGATCATAGGGACGTTGGAGAGTCTGGGTTAATACTACTTGGTAATATTGAAGAAGAACGGATGAATGTTAATGTAAATATGTTTTCTAACTTACCAGAAATTTTTCATGAATCAGCATTGATTGATAGATTCCATGGTTTTATTAAAGGTTGGGACATTCCAAGAATGAAGGAGAACTTAAAAGTAAATGGTTGGGCATTAAACGTTGAATATTTTTCTGAGATTATGCATTTAATGAGAAACGAATTAATATATAGGGCAATTATTGATGATGTCCTAGAAGTGCCTAAAACTGCTGATACAAGAGATACTGAGGCGATAAAAAGAATATGTACCGGATTTATGAAATTGCTATTTCCACATATAAGGAGATCAGAAGATGTAAATTATGGAGAATTCAACCAATATTGTCTAGAACCAGCTAAATCCATGAGGAGAATTATTAAGACTCAGCTTGGTATTATTGATACAGAATTCAGGGGTAAAGATATTCCGGACATTAAGTTAAAAAGCAACGCAAAGGATTGATGTTAATGAGAAATGCGCTATGTCATATGTGCAATGCAAAATTAGAAAAGGATCATATCGCTCTAAATAAAAAATTACTTGGTAGGCAAGTGAAAAAGTTTTTTTGCCTCCAGTGTTTGGCTGATTATCTAGGTTGTTCGAAAGATGATTTAGTAATTAAAATAGAAGAATTAAAAGAACAAGGATGTGGATTATTTAAATATTGATTATAATAGTAGACGATGTAAAAAATCTTGTGTATAAGAGATTGAATGTTCTCCTTCTTGGCAAGAATTAGTAATAACAAAAGCTAAGGAGGAGAATTTTATGTCAACACTATCAAAAGAACATATAAAGCAATTAGTTCGGGAAAATAATTTCCAAAGCGTATCAGATGTAAACGCTTATCTAAAAGACATTTTTAAAGATATTATTCAAGAACT